>MDTE01140332.1_pt1 | contig 98008 bp, 99 predicted proteins | sample 811231 | NCBI WGS metagenome assembly MDTE01 (sample SAMN05326651, study PRJNA326480) | marine metagenome | isolation source: seawater | place: Indian Ocean: Red Sea | collected 2010 | reverse complement strand
TGGAATCTGACACTGTCTCAGCTGTCGATCCACTTCGAGGGACGGCTAGACGCTCATATTGACTTGTGACTTGGCTGACACAGAATTTTGAACACCCTCGCTGGATATCACCAAACCTTATCTGATCTCCAACTGCCAGGACAATATTTGAAACCAGCGAGCTAAAACCTTCACTAGATACCAATAACTCATAATTACCAGCCGCGATGCTGTCAATTTCAAATTCACCATTGGCATCGGAAAAACCAGAATAAGAGCTTGCCCCACTCAGCTCAACCGCAGCACCTGACAGAGGGAAACCACTATCTCCGTCCAAAACACGACCGGCAACCAAGGTTTGATCTGGTGCTGGCTTACTAACGGCATCTAACACCCTTAAACCCAAAGCCGTTAAATAAACATCCCCCTCAAAGCTACCGTTGCTATTTTGCAAACCAGCAAATGCGTCAAGTGATTCCTGGTGATTGTCACGCTCAAGCTCGACATTTAAAATTGATGACAAAGCAAGTGCTGAAGATTCAACACCTTCCCATAAATTATTAGAATCTTTCTGAGATGATAAGAAACTAATGCCATTATCTAGGGCACTGCCTAACTGATATACATTGCGATACAACCATAACGCGTTTACCACCATCGAAGTGGTTTCAACCTGAGAGTTGTTTCCTTTCAGAGACCAGCCACCATCTTGATTCTGTTGAGCGATAAGATAGGCCACCGCACCGCTGGATATTTCGTTGACTACACCTGTTTGGTTCAAGACTCGGAGAAAAGCCGATGTACTGATTAAATCACTGTCATAGTTAGCATAAGATCCCAGCCCCCCATCTACATTCTGCCGCCGATATAACTCAGCCACATCATCAAGCTGCCTTAATGATGAATTCGTAAGCAATAAATATGAAAGAGTTTCCGTGTTGAGATCACCAGCCTCGCCTATACCGCTTAAATATGCCTGAGCAGCCTGGACTGTTGCAGAATTCACATCGCCGATCTCACCAATGGTAACCACTGACTCAGCTGTTGATTGCCAGGCAAGACTTAAATCTGTTGAAAGTGAAATACTCCCATCAGGATTTGCATTGCTTTCTAAGAAATCCGCATCTGACGAATGAGATGACGGCACTAGCGATACGAAGAGAAGAAGCTGGAGGACGAAAAATCTAAAACTGGCGGCGGAAATTGATCGCATTGCAAATCCTTATGCATTCAAATAGACACCTGAATGGTACATACACTTTGTTACAAAATAAAGTATCTCCTGCTAATAGTGGGCGTACATAGTGGTCGACTATATGCAGCATCGCTACTTCCAGCCCTTTAGCAGGTTGACTAAATCACTCAAGCCCGCACGCAATCGGGCCTCCTTTCAAGATCGCTGAGCCATATATCATTGGTTAAAAGGCGGTTTCCTATTTCAGGCTATAGCCAAAGTTCCTAAAGCCGTCTCCATAGCGCTTTGTGCGAACCTTAGCGAGGTAGCTTAGCTGCCTGAAGGCTCCGATTAATGAGTTCGGATCTCCATTGCTGAAGCTACAAGCACTCTTCTCAGGGAAGAATGCCAATCCATTACCTTCCACATCCCATAGACCTAACGTATCTAGCCAAGCCCGTGAAATCAGTCCTGCTATATTCCGAAGCGAAGTCGCATCGTAAAACCTTTGAGGAGAGTACGCATGGCCACTTACCATGATCGCCACATGGTAATGCGGTCTTCCATTTACGTCACCAAATTCCCTGCACCAAAGATAACGTGGGAACGCGGGATGGGCTCTTTCAGAGTTTCTGCGAATCACCAGTCCATTCAGTTTACTGTTAAACTCGCTAATACATGACGGATAAGGGTATACCTCAAGGTCCCACCAACTCGGGAACCTGAGATCTACGCGAATCATCGTTACCCTACCGTAACGGGCCGTTGTCTCATGCATCATCCTTTCAATGTACTCAAGATAACCTCTAATCATCGGATGATTGCCTTTAAGTCGATACCGCCCTTGATACTCACATGCAGGGATAACGATTTGATTGCGACTGGTGTAGTGACGTTTGTTCATCGTAACTCCTATATTTTTTTAGCTCATAGGAGTTGGTATCTCTGTATAAAATTATTAAGTGTTCAGTAGTAGATGACTTCTATCTCTTTGTTACGTAGTTCATCACTTATAAGGTTTTACTATTGGTTTTAGATTATTGATTAATGATAAATATGACTGCCCTGTAATATATATAACCTAAGCTTCACAGGCTCTGGCAGTAGTATGCCAGCTCCAAATACCCAACGAATCGTTGAGTATATTGATCACTTTTCACTCAAAACAAGAGAAACATCTGTAAAAAGTTAGGTGATACGAACGTAGTCGAATTACAAAAAATCTGAGCCATATATTACCCAGGTGAACCAGAAGTCGACGGCTTCAGGTTATCCCCAAAAGCCAACCTACGGAGATATGACAATGGCTCACCTGGTAGAACAAATGGCCTATACAGGCACCACCCCATGGCATGGCCTGGGAAATCAACTCACTGAAAACCAACCCCTCGAAGTCTGGGCTGAACAAGCCGGTATGAACTGGCAGATAGAAGAATGCCCTGTTCACTTCATCGCGTCAGGCAACCCCGTCATGGGAGAGCTGAAGCAGTACGACAACAACAAAGTCCTGTACCGCTCTGACACCAAAGAACCTCTGTCAGTCGTCGGCAACCGCTATAAGGTTGTTCAGCCTGAAGAGATTCTGGAGTTCTATCGCGATCTGACAGAACGCTCTGGCTTTCAACTCGAAACCGCTGGCGTCCTCAAAGGAGGCAGAAAGCTCTGGGCACTGGCCCGTACTGGGCAGACTGGTGCCATCAAAGGCAACGACCACATCAATGCTTACGTCCTCTTAGCAACGGCGTGTGACGGCACTATGGCAACCACCGCCCAGTTCACGAGTGTCCGAGTGGTTTGCAACAACACCCTTCATGTTGCTCTCCAGGATAAAGGAGGCTCTGTTGTGAAGGTACGCCATAGCACGGACTTTGACGCCAATAAGGTGAAGAACGGCCTTGGCATCTCGATCAGCAACTGGAACAACTTCATGTACGAGCTTAAGGCACTGAGCAACCGCAAGGTGACGCACAAAGAAGCCCTGACCTATATCGAGGGCGTGTTCACGAGCAATGGCCAGATCAGCCAGCGTGGAGCTAAGCGTGCTCTTGAACTGTTCGAAGGGCAAGGCTACGGCTCAAACCTCGCGTCTGCTGACGGCACCGCCTATGGCTTGGTCAATGCGGTTACTCAGTACGTCGATCACGAACGTCGAGCACGGGGTAACGATTACCGCCTGGATTCTGCCTGGTTCGGAATCGGTGCCCAGATCAAAGATCAGGCTCTGACACAGGCGCTCGCTCTGGTCGCCTGACCAACTCATCAGCCTAAGCACACTCACCAATACCACTTAAGCCCTCATATGCATCGCGTGTGGGGGCTTCTTTATTTGGAGATCCACTATGGAAACCATGACTGCAACACCGCATCGCGCACCACTCCGCCTAGTATCCACCAAGGAGATGTCGCGAGATGAATGGCTTGAAGCCCGCAAACAAGGTATCGGAGCCAGCGAGGCGGCTGCCGCTATCGGAATCAGCCCATATCAGTCTCAGCTTGAGCTCTGGATGATCAAAACCGGACGTTTAGCTCAAACCGAAGAAGATCCTTTCCAGTCACCACATGCGCCCATGTACTGGGGCAACATTCTGGAGCCCATCATTGCAGAGCATTACACGAAGCTCACCGGACGGAAGACGAGACGTGTGAATGCCATCCTACAGCACCCTGACAAGGAACTGCACTGGATGCTGGCTAACCTGGACTACTCCGTTGTTAGTGATAACACAGTTCAGATCCTGGAATGTAAGACTGCCGGGGAATACGGAGCCAAGCTCTGGAAGGACGGTGTTCCGCATTACTACCAATGCCAGGTTCAGCACCAATTGGCAGTCACCGGGAAACAGACCGCTGAAGTTGCCGTTCTGCTTTGTGGGCAAGAGTTTCGTGTTTATCGGATTGAACGGGATGACGAGCTTATTGCTCAGCTCATTCGAATGGAGCGCGAGTTTTGGTCTTACGTCGAATCGGACACGCCACCTCCCGCTGACGGTTCAGACTCAGCAGATCAAGCCCTTCGTGCGCTCTATCCACGAGACACAGGCGAAACGATCAATCTCAAGAATGACCCGGTACTGAATGAAGCTTTCGACGGCCTGATTCAGGTGCGGGACTCGCTGGACACCCTCAACCAGGAAGAACGTTCTCTGAAACAGTTCATTCAGCAAAGCATGGAAGATCACTCAAGGGCTCTTTTTGCTAATGGCTCAGTGAGCTGGAAGCGCAGTAAGGATTCCGTATCGCTGAACACCTCAGCCGCTTTGAAAGCTAACCCGTCTCTTCTTGAGCAATACCCACTTCAACGGCCTGGCAGTCGCCGGTTCTTAATCAAACAAACCAACGAAGGAGCAGGATCATGATTAAAGGTCTCGCTATTACCCCTCCCACCATCGGGAGAATCAGTATCGGTCAGGTCATTGAACGCAATGGCCAGCGCCTTCCGTCCAAGGATGATCAGTTCACCATCACCCAACAGGTCCAAACCAAAGACGGCTGGATTACTCATCCACTGGACAAGCAACTCCGGGAAGAACAGAAGCAGGACAAGCTTCGCATTATCCCAGTGAAGGTTTTGTTCAGCGAGCCTGAGCTTAACCTTCGGTCAGAGTACTCCATGTTCGACCGCAGCAATGGCCGTTTACTATGTACCGGAAACGGAGACACCTGTAAGCGTGTCACGTCTGAAGGTACACAGGAACTCCCCTGCCCTGGGCCTGACGTGTGTGACTTCGGCAAAGGTGGCCTCTGTAAACTCTACGGGAGACTGAATGTTCTGATCGGAGACGAACAGGACTTCGGTAGCTTCGTGTTCAGAACTACAGGCTACAACAGCGTGCGGTCGTTGCTTGCCCGGATGATGTATTACCAAGCAGCGTCAGGTGGCCTACTACCCTACCTACCTCTGCAACTGAGGCTCCGTAGCAAAAGCACCACCATGAGCCGCAGAGCTCCGGTGTTCTATGTCGACATGGAACTTCGTAGCGGCACAAGCCTGAACGAAGCCATAGAGGAGGCAAACCGTCTGCATGAAGAAAAGCAGCAAGCGGGCTTTGATCAGACAGCATTGGATGCCGCCGCTCAGCGTGGATATGCCAATGGCTTATCGGAAGATCCGGAGGAGGAGATTCCGGGAGTCCTGGAAGAGTTCTACCCGGCGAGCCAGCAACCATCACACCAGGACGTCCCAACCGGTCAAAACGACATCATGGGGCGTCTCACTCAACACAACCAACAACACTAAGTGAGGTATCATCATGCCTAATACATTCCAACCGGGTGACCGTCTGATTGCCCGCAACGACTACCATAAGCTTCATGGTATCTACCTTGGGAAGAATCAGGTCATCACATACCCGGTCCTACCATCGTCTGAGTACCAAGCGTACTCGTTACAGCTCTTCTCGCTGGATCAGTTTCAGACGCACGGAGCGGTCACACTCTGTCTGAATGGCTCTGATACGCCTTCAGCCGAGTACGTACTCAACCGCGCACTAAGTTGTTTGGTCGAAGAGGATCTGGCCTTTGTGAGCAGTGAGGAGTTTGCGGACTGGTGCCACGAGGTCAGCTACCCAGTCCACACAACGGTTCCTAGCCGTCCGACTCCTTCTAATCCTCACGACCTCGTAGATGTCGCTCTCAAGTCAGCTTCTCTGGCGATCCCGTTCTTGGGTAAACGCCAGGGACTGATGCTTGGAGCAGGCCTTGGTATCGCGGGAGTCATCAATGAGGCCCTTAGGGGCTAGCAAAATAAACAGTGCAGCCGTTGCTGCACTGTTTATTTTTTTCATCTATCTATCATTCACCCATCACGCCGGGCAATACGCTCCAGAATCCATTCCTCGACTTCCGTCTCCACCCAGCCCACGGTTCTGGGCATCAGCTCCACGCTTCTCGGGAAGAGGTCTTCACTCATCAATTTGTAGATTGTGCTACGGCCCAAGCCTGTGCGGCTCATTACTTCAGACAGTCTGATAATCCTCATGACATCACCTCGTGCATTACGTCATGGGATGTGTCATGGCTTTAAAAAATTATGCGTAAGACTAATTGATCGTCACCAGCGAGAAGATGTTTACTTTAGGTCTCTCCGCTATTGCCAGATTCAAGCTTTCAACCCCCTGCTTCCTAATATGCTCAGCGCTTACGTTAAGAGCGCCAAATAAGTTCAGATATGATGACCAGGAGATAGGTAGGTGGGGGATGTCACCGAAAGCATCAAAAGATGACACAACATGGGGCGCATCGCAGGAGTCGCTGCGAGTTCGCGCTTGATCAACCCATCTTGAAAATCCTTCCGTACCCATTATCCCCTCATTGAAGAGCAAGACAAATAACCCGGAAGTATAATCAGCCAATTGTCTGGCGACTCTCGGTTCCACTTCGTCGTCCCATCTAGACCAATGCTCGGCATCGAGTATATTCACTACCGCAGCAGATAATTTCACATCCTTGCCCTGGACAATCGACCTGCAATTTCGAAGTGACAAACAGTAGTAGGAGTTCGCATCCACAACATCGAATGGGCGAATCCAGTTTCCACTTACAAGCCGGTTGAGAGCCCCACGAACTCTACCTACTTTCAGATTTAGAACTTCAGTGATCTCGCTAGAAAGGCATGACCATAGAGTTCCCCTGCCGACTTGTAACCACAGAGTGACTAGAACGAAAAGATCTAGGTCTCGACCTGGTACTTTAAAACGTCCACACAAAAGCTGCTCTACTATCTTCGGGCCGAATCCGTTCGGTTCCGCAGTACTCTGCTCTAAGTTTGGGGTCAACCAGTACTCTAATTTGGGCCTCCCGCGATCAAACGAAGAAACCTCTACTGTCCCGACAAGACCTACATCCAAGAGCTCACGAAGAGCACTTCGAGCCTTCGATTCGGACCAACGATTGAGCGCTGACAACTCTTTAACTGAGTAGCTTCGCACCATCTTGCGCACGACAAGTTGCCCCAACAAAAGTCTTGCCGGTGGTGACAGCTTTCCATTCGTAAGAATTATTTCCCTTAGCGTAAACATCAGTATCCACTGCATTTCAGTCGCTCAACCCTTGAAGCAACTGGCTTTCTAATTATGTGTAAAATACAATATTACTAGTAATATAATGACAATAGAATTTCAATATGGCAGGCCTTATGAGCCAAAACCCCGTTTTCAGTGTTGATAAAGTTGGCGACAATCCTCACACCTCCTGGATAAAAGCATCCGACAAAAACCAGCAAGCTTGGCTGCAAAATCAGATTTCAAAAAAGGTGTGCGACCGAGTAAAAGCTCAGGATCTAAACAACTACATTCAAGGTCGAAATGGCTTCTTTCATGATTTCGAGTTAACCAAAGCTCGAATGAAAATGATTGAGACGAACTGGCGGGCTCGCGAGGCAAAGAAGGGAAAATCAACGTTGACCATAAGCGCTCAAGCCAACAGGAGATTCCGCAAGCTTTGTAAAGAGGGTAACCTGAGTACTATTGAACTGTTCGACCGGATAGCCGAGCAGTACACTCAGCCAATGCCAGATCAGATCACAGCACCCGGAACGGTAGCATCCACGCGCAGCTCTTCCGATGCTTTTGTGGCCATTAGTAGAATCCCTGCGCTCACCAGTCAGCTCGAAGAGCTGGCAAGACTGTATGAAGAGAAATCGCAAGCGGCATGGAGGAGACATCAAGCACTCGCCGATGTGAACGGGCTTGACCTCATCCCCGACGAGCTAAGCGAGGCAAACCAAAAGCTTTCACAAGAGGAAGTTGATCGGTTTAAGTCTTTGACAGGTCAAATTAGAGACGGGTTGAATGCTCTGAATGAATCATGCGGACTGTGACTTTCAATTAAGCGATGAGACTGGAATCCCAATACCGTAATCAATTTGACGATCAAGAGACAAACTTGGTAGTGCCAAAGGGGGATACATTGGGGGATGATACGTAAGGCAGAAACAAAAAAGCCCCGCAGTGCGGGGCTTTTTTAGAAATAAGTGGCGGAGGGATAGGGATTCGAACCCTAGATAGGCTACTAACCTATGCCGGTTTTCAAGACCGGTGCTTTCAACCGCTCAGCCATCCCTCCGAACGGCGCTTATATTACCTCTCTCATTTTCCACGTCAACTTCTTTTTTAAAATCAATTCGTTACCGCCTTACCTTTAGAGCTGACAGTACCCAACCACAGGGCTATCATGGGTGATAAATATTGGGGGCTTCAGTGAACTACACCATACTCATATCCAGCTCACCCTTTCAGGGAAACCAGCATCAATTAGCCATGCGGTTTATACGTGCGACTCTGGAAAGTGATCATTCGATCAAGAGGATATTTTTCTACGGCGATGCTGTACTCGCTGCAAATCGCTTTCAGACCCCACCACAAGGGCAGAAATCGATCGCGCAAAGCTGGGCAGAGCTCGCAGAAGAAATCTCTATCCCTTTGCGCGCCTGCATTGCTAACAGTGTACGCAGAGGGATCGTTGATGAGCGGGAAGCTGAGCGCTATAACCTTGGCCCATCATCGATACATCCCTCATTCACTCTCACTGGGCTTGGAGAAATGACCGAGGTTATTCATGACAGTGAGAAAATGGTGCAATTCTGATGAGCTCTTCCATTCTGATTAACATCCCTCGCCCGCCGACAGCTGACTGCGAGGCGCTGGAGTATGCGCTGGCTATGGCGGCTTTTGATATCGACGTGAAAATTCTTTTCTCAGGTCGCGGCATTGATTGGCTTAACGCGGGTCAGGCTTCGCGCAAACCCGGAGGAAAGTCCCCGGCTAAGCTGCTTGCAGCACTCCCGATGTACGGTATTGATGACATTGCCGTCGTTGGCGGACCAGCGCTCTCAGACGAAAACCCGAAAACTTTCGACGCCTGTCAGACTATTTCGCAGCAGGAAGCGGCAAACTGGGCCAGAGGCGCCCATCATGTGGTATCTTTCTGATCATGATTGTTCACACCCTATTTTCAGATTCGCCTGACACCCTGAGCCAGGTTGTAGCCGCACTATTACCAGGGGACGTAGTCCTGCTCGCAGGAGACGGCTGCTACCAGAATGCGAGAGCAAAGCAGGTCACCCCAGACGCTGATCTCTTTATGCTGATAGAGGATGCTCGAGTCCGCGGGGTCAACGATGCGACTGCTCGTCTGATCAGCGACACTGAATGGGTGACCCTGACAGCAGAGAGTCAGCAAGTAATGAGTTGGTTCTGAGATGACAACCCTCAATGACCTAACTCTCGACAAGGACGGCTTTCTCGTTGAACTCAGCGACTGGAATGCTGATGTAGCTTCAGTGCTTGCGCAAGATGAAGGCATCACCCTTACAGACAACCACTGGGAAATCATCAATGCCATTCGCGCCTTCTACGATGAGTTTGACCTCGCACCAGCGATGAGACCCCTCTCCCGCTATATAAAGCAGACACTCGGCGCTGAAAAAGCAGGGAGTATTTACCTGATGACATTATTCCCTGAAAGTCCGGCGAAAAAAGCCGCGAGAATAGCTGGCCTACCAAGACCGGAGAATTGCCTGTGACACAACATGCCTTAGCCGATTACGTACGCATCCTTGCCAGAGGGAAGAACGCCAGCCGAAATATGACGTCCGAAGAGGCGCAATTCACAATGAGCGAAATGCTTGCTGGGCGTTATGAAGATGTTCAACTTGGTGCTATCTTCATGCTCTTGCGCGTACTTGAAGAAACACCTGACGAAATTGCAGGGTTTGCATCAGCCATTAATGGTTACTGGCCCGAGCCTGCGGGACATTTTGACCTTGTCTGGTCAAGTTATGCAGGAAAACGCCGCCAGCCTATGTGGTGGGTGCTGTCAGCATTGCTCCTCACTCAGATGGGTCATCGCATACTTGTTCATGGCACTCTGGCGCACACTCCGGGGCGAGTATATGCGCATGAAGTCTTTCGGAAACTGGGCCTTCCAGAGGTCACGCGCGAATCCTTGGGTACCACCTCTGCCTCGCTGGTATATCTGCCTTGCTCAGAAATACATCCCTCACTGCAGCAATGGCTCAGCCTCAAAGCAGTGCTTGGTGTCCGCTCGCCCATCAATACTGTTCTTAAGACCATCGCTCCGCAAGGCGTTCCTTCGGTACAGGGGATTTTTCACCCCGACTACAGGACAACTCATTCCGTCGCTGCGAGCATTAATCAGGATACAGCCGCGATCATAAAAGGCGAAGGCGGAGAGTTTGAGGTAAATCCTGAGCGTCCCTGTCAGGCGACAGTGGTTGTTGAGGGTGAAGAAGCCCAGTTTCGGATTGCGAATGATTCGTCCCATTATGATGATAAAGCCGCAAGCCCGAATACCGAACATCTCGTCAAGCTCTGGCAAGGTCAGGACCACTCACAGTACGGGCACGATGCTGTGCTACGCACCGCCGCCCTAGCCTTGTGTGCCATGCTTAAAACAACAGACTACGTGTCTGCTCTATCACAATGCAGCAAAGCCTGGGCAGAACGGGATAAAAGCTTACTGGCCTGAGCGCCAGTTAAGCGTCTGATGCAGGCTGACGACGCTCCCCACAATGGTCAGCGTGGGGGCGTGAATATCCCGCCCCGCAACATATTCAGGCATCGTCGCCAACGTCCCCGTATGTACCCGCTGATCTGGCAGTGTGCCTTTCTCGATAAGAGCAATTGGAGTTTCTTTCGGCATGCCATGAGCAATCAGCTGACTGCAAATTTCCGGGAGCCCGACCAGCCCCATGTAAATCACAAGGGTCTGCTGAGGGTGGATCAACTCATTCCATGGGAGATTGCATGTGCCATCTTTCATGTGCCCAGTGACGAATCTTACGCTCCGTGCATGATCACGATGAGTTAAGGGTATGCCAGCGTACGATGAGCAGCCACTCGCGGCAGTGATGCCGGGTACAACCTGAAACGGAATGCCCGCCTCTGCAAGCTGCTGAATCTCTTCGCCGCCACGACCAAAAATAAAAGGGTCCCCGCCTTTCAGGCGCAGGACTCGCCGTCCTTTCAGAGCTTCATTAACTAACCGCTGGTTGATTTCACCCTGCGGGACAGCATGGTCGCTTCTCGCCTTGCCAACGTAGTGACGCTCGCAATCCTCGGGCAGCAGGCCAAGGATCGCCGGACTGACCAAGCGGTCGTAAAAGACAATGTCTGACATCTGAATCAAGCGCAACGCCCGGAAAGTCAGCAAGTCTGGATCACCCGGGCCAGCCCCGACAAGAAATGCCTCACCGGCAGTAACTTCTTGGCCAGAGAGTAATCCTTCAACAATTTTGTTGGCTGACTCTTCTTGTCTGGCTAATACCTGATCCGGGGCCTGAGATTGCATCAATCGTCGCCAGAATGCGCCCCGCTCTTTTGACGAGCCGTCACCTCTCAAACGCAAGCGCAGCGACTCCAGCCACTGGCCGAGTCGGGAATAATCGTTAGGAATGAAGGCTTCGATGCGATCTCTTACTAAGCGTGTCAGTGCCGGGGTCGCCCCTCCGGTGGAGATCGCGATTTTCAGGGGCGCGCGATCAACGACCGCAGGAAATGAAAAGTCGTTGTCTTCCGGTTCGTCCGTACGACAAACCAGTGCACCTGCTTTTCGTGCGAGCCTGGCCTGGTGCTCATTGGTTCTCGCGTCATCTGTTGCAAGAATAACGTAATCACCCGCCTGATACGCTTCATCACCGGCAACGCGCTCGAAGCAGACTAACTGCTCACCAGCAAGACTAAGTATTGCCTCATCGATGTGCGGAGCGATGACGGTGACCTGTGCTTTCGCCGCGATCAGCGTCTTTACCTTTCGCTTAGCAACAGCGCCGCCACCGATGACAAAGAAGCGCCTTCGTCTTGCATCGATGATGATGGGTAGATGGCTATCGCTCACGCACCTTTCCGTTCAGTAGCAATCCGCTCGACACCACCCATGTAAGGGCGAAGCGCTTCAGGGACAGTGACAGAACCGTCTTCTTCCTGATAGTTTTCAAGAATGGCCACCAGAGTGCGTCCAATGGCAAGGCCAGAGCCGTTTAGTGTATGAAGCAGCTCAGGCTTTCCGGTTTGCGGATTACGCCAGCGAGCCTGCATCCGGCGAGCCTGGTAGTCACCAAAAGTACTGCAGCTCGATATTTCGCGGTACTTCTGCTGACCGGGAAGCCAGACTTCGAGGTCGTACGTCTTAGCGGCAGAAAAGCCAAGGTCACCACCACACAGAATCACCTTGCGATACGGCAGGTTGAGCTTCTGTAGAATCGCCTCTGCATGCCCCGTCAGCTCTTCCAATGTTTTCTCTGAATTTTCGGCTTTAACAAACTGAACCAGCTCGACTTTGTCGAACTGGTGTTGGCGAATCATGCCTCGGGTGTCACGACCGTAACTACCCGCTTCACTGCGGAAACAAGGAGTATGAGCGACTTTCTTAACCGGCAGCTCGACATCATTAACGGTGTCGCGCAACAGATTGGTTACGGGCACTTCGGCGGTCGGGATCATGTACAGATCCTTGTCTCCCTGCGCCTGAGGAATCTTGAAGAGATCTTCTTCAAACTTAGGTAGCTGCCCGGTTCCTTCCAGTGCCTGGCGATTAACCAGATAAGGGACGTAGGTTTCTTCATAACCGTGTTCAAGCGTATGCGTATCAAGCATAAACTGAGTCAATGCTCTGTGCATTCTTGCAATCGGTCCGCTCATAACAGCAAAGCGAGATCCCGCCACCAGAGCGCCAGCATCGAAATTGAGGCCGTGCGGTTCGCCCACATCGACGTGATCTTTTGCTTCAAAGTCGAACTCTCGTGGAGTGCCCCATTTCAGGACTTCAACGTTGTCGTCCTCGTCGTTGCCTGCTGGCACTTCAGCCAAAGGAACATTGGGTATCGCCATGAGCATTTCGCGAAGGTCGGTCTCCACCTGTTTAGCGGCCTGCTCTGCACGCGTAATGTCGGCATCAAGACCGCTCATCACCTGCGCTTTGGCCTCTTCCGGTGACATGCCCTGCCCGATCAGTTGACCGATCTGTTTAGATGCCTTTTTCTTTTCTGCCTGCAACGACTGAGCTTCTGTCAGTGCTTTCTTGCGTGCGTCGTCAAGTCGACCGAATTCCACATCATCAAATGAAAAACCCTTCTTTGCGAGGGCATCTTTAACATCATCTATGTTGTCGCGAATGTACTTAATATCGAGCATTTTTCTTCTTAAACCAAAGATTTTGAGAGCCACATTCCTGCGGCCGTAGCAGCAAGACACCCCAGCAGGCTAACACCGATATAGGCCAGAAACGCCTCATATCGTGCCTGCTGAAGCAGAGAGATACTTTCCAATGAGAAGGTGGAAAAGGTAGTAAATGCACCCAAAAAACCGACCATCGCCAACTGGCGGTGGTGATCGCCACCAAACCCATTTTCGACGAGCCAGATATAGGCCACGCCAATGGCGAAGGAGCCTAACAGGTTCACAGAAAGCGTGCCATAGGGGAAAGGTCTGTCAAACCACTTAAATACCGCCGCTGCCATACTGAATCTAGCAACCGCGCCCAGAGCGCCGCCCAGAGCTATCCATAAATACGCCAAAGTTATGTACCGTCGTTTTTATAACGTTTCTTGCTGCTATGACGGTTAAGCTCCCGAAGATGATCCAGTTTTGCACCAATCTTCTGTTCCAGTCCGCGAGCAACAGGTGTGTAGAAACGCTCGTTCGCCAGGGCCTCCGGAAAATAGTTCTCTCCAGCGGCAAATGCATCAGGTTCATCATGGGCATAACGGTACTCAGCACCGTAATCCATGTCCGACATCATCTGCGTGGGGGCGTTTCTAAGATGTAATGGTACCTCATAGCCCGGCGATGACTGCACCAGTTTCCTTGCCGCTTTGTACGCTGTGTAAACTGCATTGCTTTTCGGGGCGCACGCCAGATACACCACCGCCTGAGCCAGGTTCAACTCACCCTCTGGACTGCCTAACCTCTCTTGCGCTTCCCATGCGGCCGTGCACACAGAGAGCGCGCGAGGGTCTGCATTGCCAACATCCTCGCTGGCCATGCGAACGAGACGCCTGGCTACATAGAGCGGATCACAACCGCCATCCAGCATACGACAGAACCAATAGAGGGACGCATCCGGGTCGGACCCCCGGACGGACTTATGCAGTGCTGATATCTGCTCATAGAATGCGTCTCCGCCCTTGTCGAACCGGCGAAGACTGCTGACCATTACCGCGCGAACATCGTCTTCGCTCAGCGGGGAGCCGCCGTTTAACTGAAGCGCTTGCTCAAGAAGATTCAGAGCACGACGAGCATCGCCATCAGCAGCCGAAGCCAGAACGGAAACGGGCAATTCGTCGCCCTGATCAACGCCTTCGGATTCAAGACCTCGACGTATGACCCTGATTAAATCACTGTCCGTCAGTGACTTCAGAATATACACCTGCGCCCTGGAGAGAAGCGCGTTATTAAGCTCGAATGAAGGGTTTTCGGTCGTGGCGCCGACGAAGATAAAGGTTCCATCCTCAACATACGGCAGAAACGCATCCTGCTGAGATTTGTTGAATCGATGGACTTCATCAATAAAAAGCAGCGATTTCCGGCCACTCGCGGCTGCCTGCCGGGCCTGGTCGACAGATGCTCTGATTTCCTTAATGCCTGCCATGACCGCGCTTAACGACAAAAACTGGGCATCAACATAACTGGCAATCAAGCGAGCAAGCGTTGTTTTACCGACACCCGGTGGCCCCCACAGAATCAATGAATGAATCTGGCCCGCGTTTAACGCGTTTCTTAACGGAGCGCCATCACCGACTACGTGCTCCTGGCCAATGTACTCATCCAGCGACTCCGGTCTAAGGCGAGATGCCAGGGGCTCGTATGGCTTACTCTGAGAGAATAAATCAGCCGCCATGTCTTCCGTCGATCACATCAACATCATCAGGTACAGCGAAGGTAAACGCAGCAGGGTCAAACTCAGTATTGGTTTCTTGCGAGGTAAAGCGAATTTCCGTGATCTGACCTGCGGCATCAAAGATGCGCATAAACTCGACCTCGTCGTCAGCGTAGTCAAATTCGAGCGCTTCAAAGAGCTGGCTGGCATCCAATGGCTTAAGCCTGTATCTGACAACATCCCCTACCTGTTCCTTGCTTGCGGAATAGCTGTCAGCGATATTGCTGACGTCACCACTTAGCAACAAGGCTGGAGTCTCCTGAAGCTTCGCTTCGAGGTTACGGATGGTTACTTGCTCAAGATCCATATCGTAAACCCAAACAGAACTACCATCAGACACAACCAGCTGTTCGTAAGGCGGATTTGTTTGCCAGCGCATTTTTCCGGGGCGCTGTACTGACAGTGTTCCCGAAAGACTTTGAAGCACCTCCCCGTTCTGATCCATAGTGACCTGTGAGAATTCAGTACTCATTGAGTCGAGTGTCTTCAGTCTTGAGGTGAATTCCTCAAGCGCCTCTCCAGCCTGAAGGCTGAGCGAAGCAACCGAAAGAATTAGCCCGCCAGCAAATGCGGTCAGTTTCGAAATCATATGTAGGCTCTTATCTGTTTAATTTTAAGCGGGAGGTGGTGCAATAACTTCACGGCTTCCGTTGTGAGCTGGCGGCGAAACAACGCCAGCAGCCTCCATGGTTTCTACCAGCCTTGCAGCCCGGTTGTATCCTATGCGTAACTTACGCTGCACTGATGAGATTGAACACTTACCGGACTCAGTGACAAACGCGACCGCCTGATCATACAAATCGTCTTTTTCCCCATCAGCATCGTCACCACCCATTCCCGGTATTGCACCATCTTCACCTACCTGTGTGATTTCTTCGATGTAGTCTGGTTCCCCGCGCTGTTTCCACTCGGCAACAACTCTATGAACTTCGTCGTCATCAACAAAAGCACCATGCACCCGCTCAGGTAAAGCGTTACCCGGCGGCATAAACAGCATGTCACCGTGACCGAGTAACTGTTCTGCCCCACCCTGATCAAGAATGGTCCGCGAGTCGATCTTTGATGAAACCTGGAATGCGATCCGAGTTGGCACGTTCGCCTTGATCAGGCCCGTAATGACATCCACAGAGGGGCGCTGAGTGGCCAGGATCATATGAATACCTGCTGCACGCGCTTTCTGAGCGATCCGAGCAATAAGTTCTTCTACCTTTTTGCCCACCATCATCATCATGTCGGCAAATTCATCGACGACGATCACGACATATGGCAGCGGTTCGAGCGTGGGTGGCGTGGTATCGAACGACTGATCAATCTGCCATAGCGGGTCCGCTAACGGGGTGCCCGCTTCGATAGCGTCTTTTACTTTCTTGTTGTAGCCCGCAATGTTACGAACACCCATGGCAGCCATTAGCTGATAGCGACGCTCCATTTCAGCGACAGACCAACGAAGGCCGCTTGCCGCCTCCTTCATATCTGTAATTACCGGCGTCAGTAAGTGTGGAATACCCTCGTACACCGACAGTTCGAGCATCTTAGGGTCAACGAGAATCAATCTCAGTTCTTCTGGGGTTGACTTAAACAGCAGCGACAGAAGCATTGCGTTAACACCCACCGACTTACCTGAACCTGTCGTGCCGGCGACCAGCAGATGCGGCATTTTAGCCAGGTCGGTAATAACCGGATTGCCCGCAATATCATGCCCAAGTGCCAGCGTCAGAGGGGATTTTGAACGGTCGTAATCTTCTGAGGACAGAACTTCGCCCAGTGTCACCATGGCCCTGTTTTCGTTCGGGACCTCAATCCCCATAACCGACTTCCCGGGAATGACTTCGACGACACGTACTGCAACCATGGCCATTGAACGTGCAAGATCCTTTGCCAGATTGGAAATCTTACTTGCTTTCACCCCCGGTGCCGGCTGTATCTCGAATCGTGTAATTACCGGACCTGGAGCCACTGCGGTTACTTCAACCTTTACGCCAAAATCCGCGAGCTTTTGCACAAGCAGCTCTGACAGGTCGTGTAGACGCTCTTCTGAGAAGCCGGCTTTACCATCACTTTTCGGAGGATCAAGAAGGGCAATAGATGGTAATGGCTCGCTGCCTTTGAATAGCGAGCCCTGAAGATCCCGTTTTGCCCGATCGCTTGGGCGGGACTCCCGTTTTTCTAATGGCTCGATTTTTAGTGACTTAATATCCGCCACTGTTTCTTCAATTGGCTGCTTGACAGATTTCTTCACTGCTGGAGCATTTGAGGCCCGAGGCGCGTCCGCTCCGCTGAACGCATCAGGAGACGTAGGGTTTGCAGGGGGTGTTTTCTCAGAAGTACCTATTTCTGAATGTGGTGGCAGTGCAGGTTCGGCATGCCACGGCACATCGTCAGAAAGAGAATCGGCCACCTGATCGTCCAGAGCACTAAACCCTTCAAAACTATCCAATGGATCGTCTTCTGATGCGAGTTCACTCGCCGCTGAATTCCCATTGCTTCGCGATACGTGCGTCTCGACGGTTTTTGGTGATGCAGCGGCCCCATCATTAGGAACTGATTGACGTGCATCGCCAGTCTGGCGGTTTCTTGCGCTCGCAAACAGTCTTTGCAATAAGCCTTTGCGACCGGACGAAGGTGGCTCGTTGTTTGATCTTGCCGGTTGTATTGTTGATTGGCCTGCTGATTCAATCACCTCTGGTCTTTTTGTGCTCTTGCTGTTGCTTGCTGCTCCTGCTGCACGCTCAAGCACGGATAAAGCAAAGCCGCCAACGCGCTCAAAAAACATCAGCCAGGAGAACTCCAGAAACAGCACGAGGCCGAGGGCCAGAGCTACGATAAGAATCGAAACCGAACCAACAAAGCCAAACAATGGGATCATCAGGGAGACAACCCCTTCACCGATGATGCCGCCAGCACCTGCAGGCAAAAGCTCCCCTTGCCATATGCTGACATCTGCCAGCGCAGCGAGCGAAACAAGAATAAGTAACAGACCGCTGGCCCTGAGTAACCAGATACGTCCTTCGACGGCTGGCGCCTTACGGAAGAGAAGCCAGGTTTTGGCCATAATCAGTGCCGGAAAGAAAAATGCGAGATAGCCAAGCCCATGGAGCAGAAAATCAGCCAGGTAAGCGCCGACGCGCCCGATAGAATTATCTGCAGTGCCACTGCCGACCACTGACCAGGCGACATCCTCAGGATCGTAGGAAAAGAGCGCAAGAAACAGGAGTACACAACCCAGGGTCAGTAAGAGAAATCCAACATCGTGGCGCTTCCGCCAGCCGTCGTCCGACATATTTTTCTGTTTACTGTCGATTTCAGAGTGTTGCGATGACAAAATATCGTCCTGCTAATGGTCAAACGTCCACAGTCTATCACGGCTAAACGAGCCTGTTCATAACTATGATTGATTGGTTAGATGAGTTTCGCCCGCCGGAATTCCCAGATACAAGCCGGGCTCTGGAAGAACCTGCCGGACTCCTCGCCGCAGGTGGTCACCTTAGTCCTGCCTGGCTTGATTGCGCTTACCGCAAAGGCATATTCCCCTGGAACGACCCAGAAGAAGCCAGGCTGTGGTGGACGCCGATGCCTCGCGCGGTCATTCTTCCAGAAACGTTTCGGGTACCCAAGAGAATTGCTCGCGAAGTACGTAATACCACGCTTCGAGTTACAGCAAACCTTGACTTCAAAGGTGTGATGACTGGCTGTATGGCGCCACGGGCAGACAGCGAAGGCACCTGGATTGATGACGAAATCATAGATAGCTACCCACGACTACACTCGGCAGGTCGGGCAATATCCATAGAATGCTGGGACGAGAACGGCCTCCTTTGCGGTGGGTTCTACGGTCTGACCATTGGGCGAATTCTTTTCGGAGAGAGCATGTTTACACAACACAGCGGCGCTTCAAAGGTGGCCTTTGCTAGCGCGGCGCCAAAATTGTTTGAACTTGGATTCGAAATGATTGATTGCCAGATGCGAACGTCGCACCTGGAGAGATTTGGCCTTATTGAAATGGAGCGCAACGAGTTCGAACGTCGCCTTAGTGAAGGCATTAGCAAGACTTCTCCTGCCCCTCTTGCGGGGGTGTTAAATTGAGATCGATCCCGCTGTTCACTCCCGCAGAGACTCACAGCTGTCCCTATCTGGAGGGTAGAGAGGCTCAAAGTCAGTATGTGGACCCACGAATAGAGCCAGATCTGGACACAATGAGTGCCCTTAGTCGCTTGGGGTTCAGGCGAAGTGGAAAGCTCATATATCGCCCTTCATGCCCCTCGTGCCGGGAGTGTCAGTCGATTCGAATACCGACAGCCGAATTTTCACCGAGCAAGAACATGAGACGAGTCCTCGCCCGAACCCGCCATTGGCGCGTATCAGTGTGCGACTTATCGGATAGCCCGGAGTTCTTCGATCTCTACTGCCGTTATATCAATGCCAGGCACAAGGATGGGGATATGTATCCGCCATCGCGGCAGACTTACGATGAGTTCATCGGAGAAAGCCAGGGAAATACCCAGCTTCTGCTAGCTGAAGATGACACAGGCGTAATCGGAGTGCTTGTCTTCGATAAGTTCAACGACGGACTCTCCGCTGTTTATTGTTTTTATGAGCCAGAAAGAGAACATGAATCCGTGGGCACCTCGATGATTCTTCGCCTGACACTCATCGCCCGAAGTCTTGGGCTTCCGTACAACTACCTGGGCTACTATGTCGAGAACTGCCGAAAAATGAGTTACAAAGCACGCTTCTCCCCACTGGAAGTTCTCAGTGATAACGACTGGATACGCCTAAATCCCGCCTAAACTTTGCCATGGCGAGTGATTTAGGGCAGAATGCGCGCGCATTGAACAAGTTTCAGACAGGTGACGAATGGCAAAAGACGATCACATTGAAATGGAAGGCGAAGTCATCGACACGCTTCCTAATACAATGTTCCGAGTTAAACTGGAAAACGGTCACGTAGTGACCGCTCATATTTCCGGCAAAATGCGTAAGAACTACATCCGTATTCTTACTGGCGACAAAGTTAAAGTGGAACTGACTCCTTACGATCTCAGTAAGGGACGCATCACTTACCGCGCTCGCTGATCCTCGCCTTCGGCAATTTGCCGGCCATCAGGCCGGCATTGCCTCAGGTAATTCCAAAGAAAGCTCACCGTCAACTACGGTAATTTCGATCTCTCCGCCCTTCGACAGATCCCCGAACAGAATTTTCTCTGCCAGCGGTTTCTTGATTTTGTCCTGAACCAGGCGAGCCATTGGGCGTGCACCCATTTTTTCGTCATAGCCATGCTCGGCCAGCCAATTGCGGGCATCATCATCGACATTCAAAAGAACGCCCTTATCATCCAACTGCCCTTGCAGTTCCGCCAGGAACTTGTCTACCACATGCAGTGTGGTATCTGGCGTTAGAGGCGCAAACTGAATGACACTGTCGAGACGGTTTCGGAACTCAGGCGTGAACAGTTTCTTCAGCTCTTCAGCACCATCAGTTGTATGATCCTGCTGAGTGAAGCCAATACTTGCACGACTCATCTGAGCCGCACCTGCGTTGGTCGTCATAACCAGAATCACGTTGCGGAAATCCGTTTTACGCCCGTTATTGTCTGTCAGCGTGCCGTGATCCATCACCTGAAGCAGGATATTGAACACTTCCGGGTGAGCCTTCTCAATCTCATCCAGCAGCAACACACAGTGAGGTGTTTTATTGACAGCCTCCGTCAGCAAACCACCCTGGTCATAACCGACGTAACCCGGAGGCGCACCAATCAAACGTGACACCGTGTGGCGTTCCATATATTCGGACATATCAAAACGAACCAACTCCATGCCCATCACAGACGCAAGCTGCTTTGTGACCTCAGTTTTACCAACGCCTGTTGGCCCAGCAAACAGGAATGAACCGATAGGCTTCTGAGGACTGTTCAGACCTGCACGGGACATTTTAATTGCAGTAGACAGTGTTTGAATGGCTTCATTCTGACCAAACACAACCATCTCGAGCTTGTCTTCAAGACCAAACAGCAGCTCCTTGTCAGATGCGGAGACAGATTTCGGTGGGATGCGCGCTATCGCAGCAACCACCTCTTCCACCTCGCCGACATTGATCGTCTTCTTACGCTTGCTCGGCGGCACCATCTGCTGCAAAGCGCCAACCTCATCAATAACGTCAATTGCCTTGTCAGGCATATTGCGGTCATTGATGTAGCGATCGGCCAGCTCTGCAGCCGCTTTCAGAGCCTTGTCGGTGTACTTAACCTTGTGATGCTCTTCAAAGCGCGACTTGAGCCCTTTGAGAATTTTATATGTATCTTCGACGGACGGCTCTGCGACATCGATTTTTTGGAAACGACGGGTCAGAGCACTGTCTTTCTCGAAAATCCCACGGAACTCTGTAAACGTGGTTGAACCTATGCATCGTACCTCGCCCGAACTCAGCAGCGGCTTTAGCAGGTTGCTCGCATCCATTACGCCACCAGAAGCGGCGCCAGCACCAATAATGGTGTGAATCTCATCAATAAACAAAATACCGTGTGGTTGACGCTTAAGCTCCGCCAGAAGTGCTTTGAAGCGTTTTTCAAAATCACCCCGGTATTTGGTACCCGCCAGCAGCGCCCCCATATCAAGGCTGTATACAACAGCATCACTGATAACGTCCGGCACTTCCTCATCAACGATTCGTTTGGCCAGACCTTCAATGATGGCGGTCTTGCCAACACCCGAATCACCAACAAGGAGAGGATTGTTTTTACGGCGACGCGCAAGAATCTGCACCAAGCGATTAACTTCGAATTCGCGTCCAATTAATGGATCAATCTTACCCTCACGGGCCAGACGATTGAGATTGGTGGCATACCCTTCAAGAGCAGACTTTGACCCTGCATCTGCTTCTTCATCCAGATTCTCTGCAGCCTGATCAGCCCCCTCTTCAGGGCCACTCACTTTTGAAATGCCGTGAGAGATGTAATTCACCACATCAATGCGGGCAATATTTTGTTGTTTAAGGAAGTAGACAGCCTGGCTTTCCTGCTCACTGAATATCGCAACAAGAACATTAGCGCCAGAGACTTCTGTTTTGCCGGACGACTGAACATGAAATACCGCCCTTTGCAGCACGCGCTGGAAGCCTAATGTCGGCTGAGTCTCCTGCTCGCCATTTGTCTCGGGAATAAGGGGGGTTGTGGAATCCACAAAGTCATCGAGATCTTTACGGAGTTTAACAATATCAGCACCGCAAGCCTGAAGCACGGTCGATGCCGCATCGTTATCCAAAAGCGCCAACAGCAGATGTTCGACTGTCATAAATTCGTGACGCTTAGAACGAGCCTCCTTGAATGCTTCATTCAGGGTTTGCTCGAGTTCTCTATTCAGCATAAAGCCTCCTGGTTTCAGTCGTCTGCCGGGGCTATCTCACACATCAATGGATGTTGGCAGTCTTTGGAGTATTGATTCACAATTTCTGCTTTAGTTTCAGCAATGTCTTTAGTATAGACGCCACACACAGCACTGCCTTTCATGTGGACCGCGAGCATAATCTCCGTTGCCTGCTCTGGCGTTTTGCTAAAGAACTGTTGTAATACCTCTACAACAAATTCCATTGGCGTATAGTCGTCATTCATCATCACCACACTGTACATCGACGGGCGTTTCAGTTCCGGCAGGGACTCCTGAACCGCAATATTACCGTCGTCCTCGTGGTGAGGATCCTGACTACTTAAGCTTAGTTGATATTTATACATGACGCGTCGATGGGATTCTGTGTTTGCCAAATGAGTCACATGATAACGCTGTCAGGCCAACCCGACCACTCAGGTATGCCACCTTAGTCGAATATGTGATTAATCGGGTCATTTAGTGTCTTGACGGGCCACAATGAGCGGCGTAGGTTCTATACGGACAGGGCACATAAACCCTATCCACTAAAAACGCACCTATATATGTAGTTATAAGGAGATTTGGGATGAAAACAGGGACTGTAAAGTGGTTCAATAACGCCAAAGGCTACGGTTTTATCCTTAGCGACGAAACCAACGAAGACTTATTTGCACACTACTCAGTCATTGATATGGACGGTTACCGCACCCTTAAAGCAGGCCAATCTGTCCAATTCGACATCAAACCCAGCGATAAAGGGCTGCACGCGATTAATATTCGCGCACTGGATGCCTCTGAAGGTTCTCCAGCATTGGCGGCCAAAGCTGAGCAGGCAGAGCCTGCCTGAACTCATTCAGTTCAAGCAAAAACAAAAAAACCGCCGATTGGCGGTTTTTTTGTTCAGGCCAGGCTCAATGCTGATCAATTAAAGCATTCAGGGTTCTACTTGGACGCATAACCTCTGTGGCTTTCTCAGGATTCGGCCAGTAGTAGCCACCGATATCAACCGGCGACCCCTGCACTGATTTCAGTTCTTCCAGGATCGCAGGCTCGTTCTCATTGAGAGCTTCAGCCAGCGGTTTGAAATGATCAGAAAGTTCTCCATCTTCAGTGTCAGCAGCCAGGGCCTCAGCCCAGAACTTGGCGAGATAGAAGTGGCTCCCTCTGTTGTCTAGGCTGCCCAGTTCACGACCCGGTGACTTCTGCTCCTGCAGGATGCGCCCTGTAGCGGTATCCAAAGTTTTACCGAGAATAGCGGCCTTAGCGTTACCTGTTTTCTCGGCAAGATGCTCCAGTGATGCCGAGAGCGCCATGAATTCACCCAACGAATCCCAGCGCAGGAAGTTTTCTTCCAGTAACTGCTGAACGTGTTTTGGTGCAGAGCCACCGGCACCTGTCTCGAATAAGCCGCCGCCGCTCATTAGTGGTACGATCGACAGCATCTTCGCACTCGTACCCAGTTCAAGAATAGGGAAAAGATCCGTCAGGTAATCGCGTAGGACATTACCCGTCACTGAAATAGTGTCTTTGCCGTCCTTCATGCGCGCCAACGTCAGGCGTGTTGCAGCTTCTGGTGCCATGATGCTGATATCGAGGCCGTCGGTGTCTGCCTCTGCGAGGTATGTCTCGACCTTCTTGATAAGCTCTGCATCGTGCGAGCGTTTTTCATCAAGCCAGAAGATGGCTGGAGTCGAAGTTGCACGGGCACGGTTAACAGCGAGTTTTACCCAGTCGCGAATCGGCGCATCTTTTGCCTGACACATGCGCCAGATGTCGCCTTTGGAGACAGTGTGCTCTATCAGCTGCTTACCTGATTCAGTGATGACACGAACCTTGCCGTCTGCGGGTATTTCGAACGTTTTATTGTGCGAGCCATACTCTTCCGCCTTCTGAGCCATCAGGCCGACATTGGGTACTGTACCCATCGTGCGGGGATCAAAAGCACCGTGCTCTTTACAGAAGTCGATGGTTTCCTGATAAACACCGGCATAGCAACGGTCCGGAATAACAGCAATCGTATCGTGCGCGTCGCCGTCAGAACCCCACATCTTGCCTGATGAGCGAATCATCGCAGGCATGGACGCATCGACAATAACGTCATTCGGCACATGCAAGTTCGTGATTCCCTTGTCCGAATTAACCATGGCCAGATTGGGACGCTCCTCGTAGCACGCGGCAATATCAGCTTCAATTGCTTCGCGCTCATTGTTAGGAAGCTTCGCGATCTTTGCGTATACGTCACCGAGACCATTATTAACATCGACACCGAGTCGATCGAAGGTCTCTGAGTATTTTTCAAATACGGGAGCAAAGAACACTGAAACAACATGACCAAAGATGATCGGGTCGGAAACCTTCATCATGGTGGCTTTCAGGTGAACTGAGAAAAGAACACCTTTGTCTTTGGCTTCCTGAATAGCTTTATCAAGGAAGGCCCGAAGTGATGCAGCGCGCATCACCGAAGCGTCGATAACTTCACCACCCAGAAGCTTCAGACCTTCCTTGAGTGGTGTGACATTGCCTTCAGTATCAATAAACTCGATATCTACGACATCGGCTTCCGTCATCGTCATGGATTGCTCGCTTCCGTAGAAGTCGCCTTCATCCATGTGCGCAACAGAGCTCTGCGAATCTGATGACCACTCACCCATTGAGTGTGGGTAGCTGCGTGCGTACTCTTTTACTGACGCTGGCGCACGACGGTCAGAATTACCTTCGCGCAGTACTGGATTTACCGCACTGCCCTTAATACGGTCGTAGCGGGCTTGCACATCGCGATCTTCATCCGTCGCTGGGTTTGACGGGTACAATGGCACGTCGAAGCCCATGCTGCGCAGCTCTTTGATTGCTTCGCGCAGCTGCGGCAGCGATGCGCTGATGTTAGGTAGCTTGATAATGTTCGCTTCTGGCTGACCCGCTAGCGTGCCTAGCTCTGCGAGATCATCAGGAATGCGTTGTTCTTTTTGGAGGAATTCCGGAAAGTTGGCCAGAATGCGGCCTGCCAGAGAAATATCACGGGTTTCAACATCGATGCCGGCAGAGCGGGAAAATGCCTGGATGATCGGCAGCAGAGAATGAGTTGCCAAAGCTGGCGCCTCATCGGTTTCAGTGTAAATAATCCTGGATTCGTTCGCGGACATTGTGTCTCCTGTTGCGTTACGCTATTGCTGTGTCGCATGAACCGGCTTCGCTAACTTTTGATTAGCGAAGAACTCCGGTCCGGTATGACTGCAGACTGGTGATGTCAGTTTGCATCTAAACCGATGCTGAGTAGCTTCTTAAGTGCCGCTAATTTGTAGTTTTTCTACAAAAAATGCAAGCTAGACAAAAGAATAAGTAATTTTCTTACAAAACTATGGCTCGCCTGATACTACTAAACAAACCGTTTAACGTTCTTTGTCAGTTCACCGACAAAAAAGGAAGGCCCACTCTGGCCGACTTCGTAACCACTCCTGGGGTGTATCCTGCAGGGCGGCTCGACTTCGACTCCGAGGGCCTGGTTCTGCTCACAGACTCTGGACCACTACAGGCAAGAATAGCTGACCCTCAGCATAAGATGACAAAAACCTATTGGGTGCAGATTGAAGGACGCCCCGATGATAACGAAATTAGCGCGCTTCGAAGTGGAGTCGTACTAAAAGATGGCCCAACACGCCCTGCCAAAGTGGTCATTATAGATGCGCCAGATGTATGGGATCGCAATCCTCCAATCCGCCATAGAGAAAACGACGTAACCACCTGGTTGCAAATCGAAATCTCAGAGGGGCGCAATCGTCAGGTCCGGCGTATGACAGCGCACATTGGATACCCCACTCTTCGTTTGATTCGAGCATCCATTGGCCCTTGGTCGCTGAATGGCCTCAACCGACCTGGCGACTCAAAGTCGGTAGAAGTACACATGCCAAAAGCTAGCAGTGAGCCGCGACGACCCGCCGCACGCTCAAACAGAGCGTCACGCCGCAACGTTCCTCACAAAAAACGGTAAGTTTCACAGCAAGCAGCTTCCACAGAAGCAGAAGCGCCCTCCAAGGATGCCTCACCCTGGCATTTCAGGTAAACTGCGCAGCTTGAATTTACCGGAGGCCTCATGACTGCCGAACGCTGGACACCGCATGCTACCGTAGCCACGATTATTACCAGGAATGATGAATTCCTGATGGTGGAAGAAATGAGCAATGGAGCGCGCGTCATCAATCAGCCAGCAGGCCACATTGAAAAAGGTGAAGCCGTCATTGATGCAGCCGTGCGTGAAACGCTCGAAGAAACCGGCTGGGAAGTAAAACCTACAGGTCTGCTTGGTCTCTACACATACACTGCACCGGCCAATGGCGTGACCTACCATCGGTATTGCCTCATTGCTGAGGCGATCCGGGAGGTTCCAGGTGCTGAACTTGATGAAGGAATAATCGGCCCATCATGGATGTCTATTGATGCGTTACGAAATGCTGATAACCTTCGCAGCCCTATGGTCCTGACTTGCGCTGAGGATTATCTGTCACGCGAACATTACCCGTTAGATCTGATTATTGAGCACCCCTGAATGACAGACACATCCAACACTAAAGTCATCGTCGGCATGTCTGGCGGTGTCGACTCATCCGTTTCTGCCTACCTGCTGCTCCAGCAGGGCTACCAAGTAGAAGGTCTGTTCATGAAGAACTGGGATGAAGACGATGGGACGGAATACTGCACCGCAAAAGAAGACCTGGCAGACGCTCAACAGGTCTGTGACACGCTTGGCATCAAACTCCACCAAGCGAACTTCGCCGCAGAGTACTGGGACAACGTATTCGAGCACTTTCTGCATGAATACAAAGCAGGCAGAACACCTAATCCTGACATCCTCTGCAATCGCGAAATCAAGTTCAAAGCCTTCCTTGAGTATGCCAAAGTGCTGGGCGCCGACCTTATTGCGACCGGACACTATGTGCGCAGAGGGCAGCGTGGTGACGATACGGTTCTACTGAAAGGACTCGACGGCAACAAGGATCAGAGCTACTTCCTGCATGCCGTGGGTGGCAAGGAGATTGCCATGACACTCTTCCCTGTTGGTGAACTGGAAAAGCCAGAGGTGCGACGCATAGCAGAAGAGAACGATCTGGTAACAGCATCGAAGAAAGATTCCACGGGTATTTGTTTTATCGGTGAGCGACGTTTCAAAGACTTTCTCAAGCAGTACCTTCCTGCACAGCCAGGTCGCATAGAAACACCAGAAGGTGAAGACATTGGCCAGCACAGCGGTTTGATGTACCACACTCTCGGCCAGCGTCAGGGGCTTGGCATTGGCGGCCTGAAGAATCACCCGGACGCTCCTTGGTTTGTTGCCGGCAAGGACCTTGAGCGGAATGTACTGATTGCAGTACAGGGAAAAAACCACCCTCTGTTATTTACCGACTGGCTGACGACCTCCGAGGTGTTCTGGGTGAACGCGGCGCCCGACACACCACTGCGCTGCAAAGCAAAAGTCAGATATCGCCAGGATGATCAAGACTGCATCATTGAAACATCCGGTGATGGATTCAGAGTGACTTTCGACAAGCCTCAGCGCGCTGTCACCCCAGGTCAGTCCGTCGTGTTTTACCTCGACGACCTATGTTTAGGCGGTGGCATTATTGAGGCAACAGGAAACAACTGATGACGACACAACAAAAAGAACAAACCATCGCGCTTGCTGCTGTTTTCCAGGCGGCGTCACTGGTCGAAGAGCTGGCTCGAACCGGGGATGTTTCCAGCGAAGCGACTCAGCCTATGATCGACAGCCTCTTCGTCCAGAATCCGGATAACTTCGATAGCATATACGGCGAATCAGCCGAAGGCCTTGGCCGAGGTCTCGAAACCTTGCTAACGGTCAGTGATAAGAGTTCCGGACAAATCAGCCCCGATGTCACCCGCTACGCATTGAGCCTGCTTCACCTCGAAAGAAAACTGAGCAAAGCACCGGGAATGCTGGATGCACTCGGTCAGGGTATACAGCAGGCGTCTCGTCAGGCTGATCATTTCTCCAACACTCATCCGAATACGATTGCTGCGCTGGCGGATTTATACAAGCAGACGCTGAGTCAACTGAGCTTCAGAATTCGGGTGACGGGCAACCCAACGTATTTGCAGAATGCCGCAACCGCAGACAAGGTGCGCGCCATTCTGTTGTCCGGTATTCGCGCTGCCATTTTATGGCGCCAGGTCGGCGGACGCCGCTGGCAGCTACTCTTCAGTCGCCGACGCTACTCTGACATCTGTCGCGACCTGCTGACTGAATCGGACCACAATTCATGAGTATTAACCGCCGCTTCAGCACCGCCCCTATGATGGACTGGTCAGATAAGCATTGCCGCTATTTCTGGCGACAGCTGACCAAAGACACACTGCTCTATACAGAGATGGTTACGACCGGTGCCCTGATTCATGGCAATCGCGAGCGTTTTCTCGAGTATAACGATATTGAGCATCCAATCGCTCTGCAGCTGGGTGGTAGCACCCCGTCCGAACTTTCCACCTGTGCAAAGTACGCCGAAGAATGGGGCTACGACGAAGTAAACCTCAACGTAGGTTGCCCGAGTGATCGTGTTCAGAACAATATGATCGGTGCATGTCTGATGGCCCACCCATCACTGGTGGCAGACTGTATCAAGGCGATGCAGGACAGCACCTCGATTGATGTGACGATTAAACATCGAATCGGCATCGACGATCAGGATAGCTACGAAGAAATGCGAGACTTCGTCGGCGTCGTAGCCGAGACAGGCTGTCGTACATTTATCGTGCATGCCCGCAAAGCGATTCTCCAGGGGCTTTCTCCAAAAGAAAACCGCGAAGTACCACCCTTACGCTACGACGACGTTTATCGACTGAAACGTGAGTTCCCTGACCTTGAGATTATCGTTAACGGCGGCATAAAAACTCACGCCCAGATAGAAGACATTCTTCCGAACGTTGATGGCGTAATGCTTGGTCGTGAGGCCTATCAGAACCCTTCGATTCTGCTCGACGCAGACCAGCTTTACTTCGACAGAGAAGCGAACGAGAGATCGGCAAAGGATGCCGTCAGGGCATTGTACCCATACATTGATACTCTGCTAGCAAAAGGCGCCCCGCTCCACTATGTCAGTCGCCACATTCTTGGTTTGTTCAATGGTAAGCGAGGAGCGAGACTGTTCCGCAGGTTCCTGAGCGAGCGCGCCCATCTACGTGAGTCCGGAACTGAGGTTCTTGAGGAAGCTCTGCAGCTGGTCGATTAAATTACTCGGCCATCGCTCCGAACTTCTCACGAGCGTCGCTGAGGCCGCCGACGTTTGTCACATTGGTGTAGCCTTCAGACTCCAGAGCTCTCTTGGCGATACCCGCCCGGTTGCCTGAGCGACAATAGAGATAGATTTCGGCGTTTTTGTCTTCGACCAGACTCGAAATCTGGTCAACAACCTCCCCATGAGGGACGTTGATAGCCGCTTCCAGATGCCCGGCATTGAACTCTCCCGGTGTTCTTACGTCCAACCAGACAGGTTCACCAGCCCATGATGCTGCCGAGAGAAACAATAATGCGATTGCAGTGATTACTTTCATAAGTAGTTCCAATTACCTGTTTTGTATAGTCTTTTACCTTTCTCAACGTTGTTGTCAATTGACCTTCACCTTGAGTTCCTACACTCTAAGATAAGTCAGACACATTCACATTACCAGCCTGGAATATAGAAATGAGCAAACTGGAAGCGCTACGAGGAATGACTGTAGTGGTCGCCGACACGGGCGACATTGAAGCAATCAAAACCCACAAGCCGGTAGATGCTACTACCAACCCTTCGCTCATTCTGAAGGCAGCTGCCATACCGGCTTACCGCCCTCTTCTGGAAAAGGCGGCTCAATGGGCCTCTGCTGCAGATAACGGCGATTCCATGATTGAAAACGCATGTGACTATCTGGCCGTAGCCATTGGCAAAGAAATACTCAGTATTATCCCCGGCCTTATATCGACTGAAGTTGATGCCCGACTCTCCTTTGATACCGATGCCACGATCGCTAAAGCGAAGAAGCTGATCTCAATGTACGAGACAGAGGGAGTTCCGCGCGAACGCGTTCTCATCAAAATAGCCTCGACCTGGGAAGGCATACAGGCTGCGCGCAAGCTTGAGTCGGAAGGTATTACCTGCAATCTCACTCTGCTTTTCAACTTCCATCAGGCGATCGCTTGCGCAGAAGCTGGAGCGACGCTTATTTCGCCATTCGTTGGGCGCATTCTCGACTGGCACAAGTCGAAACTGCCAGACGCTGACTTCTCGGGCGACCTCGATCCTGGGGTTCAGTCGGTCGCACGGATTTACCGCTATTACAAAACCTACGGTCACAAAACCGTCGTCATGGGTGCCAGTTTCCGCAATACTGGCGAAATTGAGGCCTTGGCTGGCTGTGACAAGCTCACCATCAGTCCGGACTTGCTGTCAGAACTCGCAGCTGACGACGCCCCACTGGTTCGTCGCCTTGAGCCCGAGCTGAGCAGTGCCGACGAAGAAATCACCGTCGATGAAGCTACGTTCCGTTGGGCGATGAATGAAGATGCCATGGCGACAGAAAAATTAGCTGATGGCATCCGCAGGTTTGCGGCCGACCAGCAGCTTCTTGAACAGCAATTGATTGAGTTACTATGATCCGGAAGTTTTTTGAAAAGCTCACCGCTGAGCGTTACGAGCCTGAACCAGAAGACTCAGCCATCGCTGCGGCGGTTCTTATGACTGAGATCATAAGGGCCGATCACGATGTTGATGACGCCGAAAAAGAGGCCATGAAGTCGGCACTGAAAAGCCTTATTCCTGAACGGGACGTAGATACTCTGCTTAGCGAAGCGTTCGATACCGTTGATGTATCGAACGATCTGCAGCGGTTCACGTCAGCGATACATGAACAGTGGAGTAACGAGCAGAAACTGGAGTTGTTGATATCTCTTTGGCGAATCGCATACGCTGACAATGATCTCGACAAGTACGAAGAGCACATAATTCGCCGAATCGCAGACCTCCTGTACATTTCGCACTCTGACTTTATTAAGGCAAAAATAACAGCACGTGATCACTGAACTAAAAACGTGCTTTGACAACCTCAAGGCACGCTTAAGTGAACTAAACAACCACCTCACTACTGAGCGCCCTCGTCATTTCTACCCGATGACAGGTGCAGAACGTGCTATCAATTCAGAACCCCTTCACTGGGTGAACGATCATCTTTCTGACCTCTGGTACATGAATCATGAGCAGGATGGACGAACAACCCGGAGTCGTCACGGGGTGATTCTGGCCAGCCCGACAACGCAAGTTCTGATAGCCGAAGTAAACGAGTGCAAGGAGGCGTTCTCTCAAATATCTCGCCAACTCAGAGCCGGCTCTGACACACACCTTAAAGACGCCCTCTCAACACTCGATGTGCACGGATCATCCTTCCGCAATCTACTTGGCAACACGAATGAATTGCGTCGCATACACCTGAAACAATGCTCCAGAAACCTCGTATTGCTAGAGGAGGCGCCTGTCAGTTGCCGCTTCACCTGGTACTCACATGGTCGCAGTATCAAACGGATCACTGCCCGGGAGGCCGAACAGGCGCTGCTCGACATCGGTGAAGAAAAACCTCACGTACAAACTCAGTTGAAGATCTTAGGGAACTTACCTGCCGGAGTGAAACTGGCTCAGGTGCAAACATTAGCTCCGACCGTTCGTGCAAACATTGTATTCCTAGCGGGTCGACGGTCTATTAACTGCTCTCTTCCCATGTTTGTCGCTACCGACAACCCTTACGGAGAACTTCCGAAGATCAAAGACGTGCCATTGACGCCGCCCGAAGGGCGCACAAGGAAAAGCAGAGGAGATAACAGAATTAGCGAGGCGCCTGTTTTACCAAGCCTCCGAGTACACACTTACGATTGAAGGCTGACCCCGCTCACGGGGCCAGACATTCGTTATCAGAGCCTGTTAAGACCATTGAGAGCTGCAACCCGATAAGCTTCTGCCATTGTCGGATAGTTGAAGGTAGTATTCACAAAGTATCGAAGCGTATTCCCTTCACCCTTCTGGTTCATAATGGCCTGACCGATGTGCACGATTTCAGCAGCCTGGTCACCAAAACAATGAATACCCAGCAATTCGAGCGTCTGTCGATGGAAAAGGACCTTCAGCATACCGACCCCTTCACCGGTAATTTGCGCTCGTGCGATATTCTTAAAGAATGCCTGTCCTACTTCGTATGGGATTTTCTCTTCGGTCAGCTGGCGTTCGTTCTTACCAACCGATGAAATCTCCGGAATGGTATAAATCCCAGTAGGAACCTCATCGACGAACCGGAATTCTTCCGGAGACGAAATAATAGCCGCAGCAGCACGCCCCTGATCGTAAGCAGCCGATGCCAGTGCCGGCCAGCCAATAACATCACCAATGGCGTAAACATGCGGAACTGCGGTACGGTATTCACCATCGACATCTACCTGGCCGCGACTGTTTGTTTCAAGACCCACGTTCTCAAGGCCAAGACCTGCTGTGTTACCAGAGCGACCAGCAGCCCACAGAAATGCGTCCGCCTTTACTTTCTTACCCGAAACCATGGTCATAGTAACGTGACGGTCGTTTGCCTCGACTGACGAGAATTGTTCGCTGTGACGAATCAATGCCCCTTTATCGCGCAGATGATAGCTCAAAGCATCAGAAATCTCATCATCCAGGAAGTTGAGCAGACGATCACCAGGATGGATCAGGTCGACTTTCACACCCAACCCTGAAAAGATCGAGGCGTATTCACAACCAATAACACCGGCGCCGTAAATGATGATGGTACGAGGGGTATGCTCAAGATTCAGGATAGTGTCCGAGTCATAGATGCGAGGGTGATCAAAATCGATACCCTTCGGGCGCCAGGGGCTTGAGCCAGTGGCTATAACGAATTCATCGGCCGTAAGACGGGTATTAGCCTGAGCACCCACCATCACGTCAAGCGTATGGTCATCAACGAACTGTGCCTTGCCAGTGTACACACTGACGCGATTACGCCCGTAGAACTCAGTGCGCAGCTTAACCTGCTTGGCTATGACCTTTTCGGCACTTTTCAAGACCTGAGGAAATGAGAACCAACGAGGCTCACCGATTTCCCGGAACATCGGATTGGTATTGAACTGGATAATCTGTTTAACCGCGTGACGGAGCGCTTTAGACGGAATGGTACCCCAGTGTGTACAGTTACCACCGACCATCTTTTTGTCTTCTACGACTGCGACTTTTTTACCTTTCTTGGCCGCATTCATCGCAGCCCCTTCACCCGCCGGGCCTGCACCTATGATGACGACGTCGTAATGATATTCCGCCATGAATCTAAAACTCCGTTATAGCAATCAGTTATGTCTATTGTAGGCAATAATGAATGAACTGCTGGATTAGCGCTTAGTCGCATCATAAAAATCGGCGCCATCAGATGTCTTGGCTGCCTCTTTGCTCTCTTTTTCGCAACGCGACTTATCGCCACCACAGACATCACAAGCCTGCTCCATGCCGATGGCGCTCATACCACCACACGAACCTGAAATTGGCTTTCGCCCCATAATCACTCCAATGGCCATGGCAGCGACAATGGTGAGCATAACACCGAAGGCAACAAGAATTGTCGACATAATCAAACTCCAAAAATAGTACCGATGATCAATGGCCTGTGGTGCCGAACATCCGGTTAAATGCTGATGAGGAGGCTTCTTTGAAACCGTCACCATCACGAATAATAAAATAGGCTGGAAGGTCATTTGCCTCAGCCAGTGCCATGGCCGCCTCTGGCCCGGCCACATTAAGAGCCGTTGCCCACGCGTCTGCCAGTGAGCACGTAGGAAGAATAACACTGACTGACGCCAGGCCGTGACGAATTGGATAACCCGTCAGCGGATCAATAGTGTGTGAATACCGTTGACCATTTTCTTCAAAATAGTTCCGGTAGTCTCCCGATGTGGCGACCGCATTATCTCCGGGGGCGATGATCTTCTGCGCCGAGCGCCCCACCTCCATCACCGGGCGTTCAATAGCGATGCGCCAGTCACCAGAAGGTTTCGCACCACGAATACGAACCTCGCCACCGATTTCAACAAGGTAGTCGTTGATCTCCATGGCTTCCAGTAATAACCCTATGTCATCAACAGCCCAGCCTTTGGCGACCGCTGACAGGTCGATATACAAAGGGGCACTCATCTTAATTTCATTTTTTTCTTTATCGAGCGATAACTTATCCATCCCTACGTTATCTAGTAGTTGGTCTACTTCCGCCTGACTAGGCAGCCCTTCCCGCTCTTCAGGACCGAACCCCCAGAGATTGACCAGCGGGCCAACAGTCACATCAAGACGCCCCATACTGTAGCGATTGATGTAGCTGGCATCCTGAAGGACAGACATAAGTTCAGGACTAACATTAACCGCCTTGCCGACCAGGGTTTCTGAGGTTTCATTTAACCGTGACAGCTCGGAGTTTCTTTCATAAGTAGAAAAGACCGCAATCAGATGCGCCAGTCTGTCTTCGACCTGTTCATGCACCTCTGTAGGCGTTGCCTCACCACCAAACCAGCTGATGTGATACTGCGACCCCATTGTGAAGCCGGAAATGCGACGAAGTTCTGGCTGTGGTTCAGAGCAGGAAGCGACGAGAAACGTACTGACTAAGACAGCGATCACTGCCAGAAGGTGCTTATTCATTGATACAAAGCCTTTCATCATGATTGTGCGAAGTATACAGAGTGACTGTAACTTCCACCACGACAGCTCCCCCTTTTCGTCCTTATAGCCGAAAGCTTGGAAAGGATTACAAAATGGAATGACACAATAACTTAACAGTTATATTCGATTCGCTGGGCATCATATATAATGAGACTGAGAATTACTTTTGAAACGAAACGCCGAGTACGAGACACCATGTTGAAGAATTCAGAGTCGAACAATGCAGAGCCGAGCAATGCTGAACCCATGTCAGATGAAATGCTAGAGCTGATTGCTCAGCGATTCAGACTCCTCTCAGACCCAATGCGCCTGAAAATTCTTCATCAACTTCAGAGTGGCGAAAAATCAGTCACTGAACTGGTCGAAAATACCGGCGCATCACAGCCTAACGTTTCCAAACACCTGTCTACGTTGCGCACGCACGGCCTTGTGAAGCGCCGCCAGGAAGGTAACATGGCATTTTTCAGCATCGCCGCACCGTTTATATTTGATGTCTGCAACACGGTCTGCGACAGCATGAAAACGGAATGGGAGCAGCGCTCTAATCTTCTGGGTAGCTGATTAGCACTTAGCCTGATAACAGGCCTCAAACTAGGAAGGGAGTGACCAGATAGTGCGTGCTCCCTGCCTGACATGCTCTATGTAACCATCCGAAGACCAATCATCCAGCACGCGTCTGAACTGGTTTCTCTCAACCCTGACACCATCCACCGCGTGACTTCCAGGGTTGTCAGACAACAATCTGGCCTTCACTTCGGCCGTCAGTACCTGTTCCATGTGCGCTCTCAGACGATCTTCGCTGGCACCAAGCCGCAACAATGGCAAAATACTGCGCCATATTCTGTCTGTCTTCATCGGTACTTTGATCAGCTGATGTGCAAGATTTCCGCCGCGATAAACGTTGGCTTGAGCAATCAGCTCAATGTCTTTTCTGGGAGGCGTCCCGACAGGAGTGACCTTAGCGGGAATTGAGCGGGTCGATAGCTGCACCGTCGAGCTTTCTTCGCTCATGCCCGTCAGCGCCCTAACATCACGATCCCAGTTTTTGAGCAAGGTTTTCACGTGTACAGTCAGCTCATCCAGCAAGTGCCAGATCTTGCCAGAGACCTGACTTCGGACCTGCTGTCGCAGCTCTTGCAGTCTGACGTCGCTGCTGCGGTTCCCTTCCATGCCAGTCTGCATCAGATAATAGACCGGTTTATGAAGGGATTGAGCATACACCAGCTCGCGATGCTGAAAGCTGATGCCCGTCGGCGTCGTCGGACCGTAGCTTTCGCCAAGCAGCAGCAAAAAAGTATCTGCTTGAGCAATCTGCCGTTTTACCAACTCCCAATCGTACTGCGCGTAACGCCCATCCCAGGCAAGGCCGGAACCGACGGCACCCGCCAGGGCGATATGTCGATCCACCTCGAAGCGCGCTGCAGCATCATCCGGCAGACTGGATACGTAGATCAGGAGATAGTCTTTTTTCGGCATTTCCGTACGAAAATAGGGTTCTGTGAAGCGGCCAACTATAACAGCCCCGACAGATTCAGAACATAGATAATCGTCGTCACCGTCACACCTGACCCAAGTGTCGACAAGGCAATAATATCGGCTGTGAGTCGAGCATCTGCATTCATGCTCTTAGCCATAACAAACGCAGCAGCAGCCGTAGGGGACGCAAACATCAGCGCAACAACGCCCAGAGAAGCGCCACTAACCCCCAAACTAAAGGCCGAAAAAACAACAACGGACGGCAGAATCACAAGTTTCAATGCTACCGCAAGCCAAACCACAGGGTCGACGACCAGGGCCCTGCTCATTGTCAGAGATGCACCAATACCGATCAACGCCAATGGCAGCGTCAGCCCTGCCAGGATTTCGCCCGTCTGCAAAAGAACCTGAGGAAGCAGAAGTTCCGACAGACGAACCACGCTCGCCAGCCCTATGGCGATAATGAGAGGGTTGCGGAGAGTCGTCATCAATTGCTGCCCCCAGGAGATTTCCTTATCCCCTGACGCCAACACCCACACCGAAAGCAGATTGTATACCGGAGTAACGACCGCCAGTACCAGCGCCCCCAGTATTGCGCCCTCTTCCGGATACGCATTAAGACAGAGGGCCAGCCCGATAATACCGAGATTAGAGCGAAAAGCCCCCTGAACAAAGGCTCCGTGTCGCGCAGCAGGCACACGAACAAACCTTGATACACACCAGACAAGAGCGAACGCGCCGAGCGCCGCCCCCAGCGAAAACCACACCAGTGGTAAATGCTGGGACACTGACATGTCCGCTGTCACAATCGCCAGGAACATAAGTACCGGCAGAGACACATTAAAGACAAGCCGTGAAGAGGTAGTCACAAAGGCATCATCAATATGCTGTTTGTGACGTAAGTAAACCCCAAGCACGACAAGCAGGACGACCGGGGCTGTGATGGACAGAGTTTGAATAAGCAGAGAGATATACATGACGCGGAGTATACACCCGATGAAAACAGCATGTGACTCCGGTAGAATGGGACATCATTTTTTCGAAGTAGTCACCATGACACGTAAAAAGAAGACCCGCTCTCTGTCTCGCATCCATCAGGTGAAGACCGGCAGTATCAAGAAATTGAAGCGAGAGGCCGGTACCGATCGGCAAAGCGGCAAGCGCACCAGCAAGAAGAACAAATCTGTTTTTGAGAAGTTTCTTGAATCCAATCCGGATGCAAAGAAGCAACTGAAAGCGGATCAAGAGGCGGCCGCCCGCAAGAAAGAGAACACGCAGCGCAATGATTCGCAAAAAGATCGCGAAGACAAGCGTGAAGAAGAGAAGAGAGAGCGCGACCCTGACCTTCTCAGCCTACTTGATAACAACAAGCGCGACGAAGATCTGTACTGATGCCCCACTGGCCTGAAGCCGATCTGGCACTTCGCTGCTATCCCGAAGTGCCAGCAAACATCAGCATGCCCTGGGATGCTGCTGACGGATATATGCTCAACGAGTCTGATGCACCAGTCAGACTAATTTTAAATGATCGGTACGGTGCCCTGTCCTGCGCATTCCCCGAAGCGCAGGTATGGCATGACAGTTTTTGTGCGCGAATAGCGACGCAACAGAATCGCCTCGAAAACGGCCTGCCCGAAGCCACTTTTCTGGAGTACCCAGATTTTTCAGATGCCGACCGTCTGGACAATGTGAGTTCGCGAGACACTCAAGTACTGGTCCGGATACCCAAGCAGAAAGAGCAGCTATCTGCGCAGCTCTACTACCTGGCAAAAGTATATCCAGACGCCACGATTCTTCTTGCCGGAATGGCCAAGCACATACCTATTCCACTATTGAACTGGCTTGAGGAGAAGGCGGAGCATTACGAACAACTGCCGGTTGTCCGCAAAGCGAGGCTAGTCAAATTACGCGGCCTCAGTAAGTTTTCTGACGTCGCCCCTGTGACCCGACGCTACGATATCTCTGGATTTTCTCTGTCAGCACCTGCGGGCGTATTCTGCGGCGACAGGCCCGACCCCGGCGCGCGAGCCCTACTTAAACACCTGCCGACAGGGCAGACCGGAACCATCTGCGATCTTGGGTGCGGCAACGGCATACTCTCGGCGCATATAGCGAAAAGTAACCCGCAAGCAACCCTGATAGCGACCGACGATTCTCAACTGGCGACACTGGCAGCAAGATCAAATCTTCAGGCTAACAACCTGCGAGGAGACGTACGACAAGGCAATATCCTGTCCTCCGTGGAAGAAACGCTCGACATGGTCATCTGCAACCCCCCGTTTCATGATGGCCACAAACAGTTAACCTCCATCGCAGAGAGTATGTTTCATGAGAGCTTCCATCAGTTACGCCAAGGCGGAGAGCTTCTTGTCGTTGCAAACCGCCACCTGCCGTACACAAAAGTACTGAAGCGACTATTTAAAGACGTAGCGCTTATTTCTGACGACAAACGCTTCAACATTTATCGCTGCGTTCGCTAATGCTTGTATTCCCACTGAACGGCCACAGCTGCGAAACAGACGTCAAAAACAGTCGATTTATCGCTGAAATACTTCCGATCACAGACCCAGAGATTACCAAGATACGGCAGCAGGCCCTCAAGGAGGCCCACCCCAAAGCTAATCATGTCTGTTATGGCTTTCGCGCCATAAACCCGGAAGGTCAGGTAGTCGAAGGGTTCAGTGATGATGGAGAGCCCGGCGGCACCAGTGGCCCACCCATATTGAAAGTGATGCAGCACCACAACGTAATCAACTGTGCAATTCTGATTACCCGGTACTTCGGTGGTATTAAACTGGGCATGGGCGGCCTTCAGCGCGCGTACGGCAGTTCTGCGTCGGACGCGATCATGAGCTTTGGCAAAGAAAATTGGGTGGAGTGGCGCCCCGTCAAGACGCTATGTATACGCTGCGATTTCAAAAATGAAGCTCAGGCCCGCTATATAGCGATAGAAGTCGGAGCCGCCGTTGAGGAAGAGCAATATTCGGAAACCGGGGTTGCTCTTACACTAACGGTCACAGAGGATCAGGAGACCCTTCTGCGAAATCACGGGGATGCCCGATTATTCGAAATAACATCAGGCACGCCGTAAGATTTCTGGAATATCTGCGCACATCTCACCCATCGGGTGAATGTTAATATTTCCTATGCCAGCGCCCGCCAGACGCTTGTATACATCACAGGGTGATGCCTCAAAACGCAGACACAATACCGACTTATCCGCACAGATGCGCCTGACTGAATGCACACGACAGACGCCAAGACTTTCCAGGTAGGTATTCTGTTCATCATTAGACGCGCGCAACTGCATTTCGAATTCCCGAAACCGGCCACTCTCATCCCTCAACTCAGCGAGTTCACGCTGACTGATCACACTCTCAAATCCCATCGGGGTGAGCTGATTAATATCGACTGATAGGTGTGTGCCGGATACATCTACCAGTGTAAGCTCAGTATTCATAGGCCTTGCCGCTTCACTGTACACATATTAGACAATAGACAACGCTGAGATTTATGCAAAGTCAAGACTACATGCCATGCCAGTTTGTAAAACGCGAACTGTCATACATGCTTCACCATGACCATGTGATCAAGCTCTCATTGCTACTTTTTCTGTACAATAAGCACCTACCCATTGATCACGGAGTTTAATACGTGTCATCCGATAACCTTCTAAGCCCGATCGCTCGAAGCACCTGGTGCCTGGCACTTGCCGATAGCTGCACCCCGCACTTAGCGCTCGAAGAAAGCGAGACAGGCGCAAGCTTTGAGCATTGGAAAAAAGCAACATCAAAACTCCGGGCTTTTATCTGTGGAGACCTGAAGTCAGAGTCTAATCTTGAGCGCTTCTACAACGCATTTTCTGACTGGGAAGCAACGTTCGAAAACACCGACTCGCTCAATGGGCGTATCGCCGCCCTGGTATTCTCAGCGACCCATACTGCCTTTGCCGCCCTTTTCGACGAAGACTCCGACGATACTGCGTTAATCCGAGGCAACATCAACGAACTGCATCAGGAGCTCGACGCACTGGGCGGTGATGGCGCAGGCCTGGCGAGCTACTGGCGCGACCTTGATAACGAGTGGACGGCAACACTGGCCAATGTTAAACAACGGCCTGTTTCTGCAACCGTACTCCGTACTTTGGCAGACACAGAGATCTCGCCTTTCGGCCTGACCGCCTGATACAGCGACGGCTGCCAGAAACGCCAAATTATGCTAGTCTCCGCGCTCGAATTTCCGCGGAGGCTACATCATGACTTTCACCCCAGAACTGCTCTCTCCGGCAGGTACGCTGAACAATATGAAATACGCGTTTGCCTACGGTGCAGATGCGGTTTATGCCGGGCAGCCGCGTTATAGCCTTCGCGTACGCAACAACGACTTCAATATGGAGAATCTGGCCACCGGCATTGAGTACGCCCACAATCTGGGCAAGCAGTTCTACGTCGCCAGCAACATCGCCCCGCACAACTCAAAAATTGCGACTTATATGCGCGATATTGAACCCGTCATTGAAATGAAGCCGGATGCGCTGATCATGTCCGACCCTGGCCTGATTATGATGGTAAAAGACAAGTGGCCAGATCAGGTGATTCACCTGTCGGTACAGGCGAACGTCGTTAACTGGGCCAGCGTCGAGTTCTGGCGTCGTCAGGGCGTCAGCCGGATCATTCTCTCGCGCGAGCTTTCCATCGAGGAAATTGCCGAAATCCGCGAAAAGTGCCCAGAAATGGAAATCGAAGTTTTCGTTCATGGCGCACTCTGTATCGCCTACTCAGGCCGCTGCCTGCTGTCGGGCTACATGAACCATCGCGACCCCAATCAGGGCACCTGCACCAACGCCTGCCGCTGGAAGTACGACGCCCACGAAGCAGAAGAAACCGCCGGTGGCGATGTCATCCCGAAAGGGGTGAACGAGTTCGACCCAACACTCGGGCGCGGTGCGACCTCGGATAAGATATTCCTGCTGCAGGAAGGCAACCGCCCTAACGAATACATGCCAGCGTTCGAAGACGAGCACGGCACCTACATCATGAATTCGAAAGACCTGCGCGCCATTCAGCATATCGAGAAGCTGGTCGAGCTGGGTGTTCACTCTCTGAAAATTGAAGGTCGTACAAAGTCGCATTACTACGTCGCCCGGACCGCACAGGCGTATCGCAAAGCCATTGACGACGCAGTCGCAGGCAGAGGCTTTGACCGAGGCCTGATGGATACCCTTGAGAACATGTCAAACCGCGGTTACACCGAAGGGTTCTTCCGTCGCCATGTGCACGATGAATACCAGAACTACGAACGCGGCAACTCGGCATCCGTTCATCAACAGTTTGTCGGTCAGGTGACCGACGTTCGCGATGGACGCCTGACCATTGAAGTGAAAAACCGCTTCCAGAACGGCGACACCGTGGAGCTGATGACCACCGCGGGCAATGTGACTTACACGTTGAATGATATCCGCGACACCGGTGGCAATCCGCGCGACGACGCACCGGGCTCCGGCTTTATTGTTACCCTTCCGGCAGACGGCCTTGAGCACTTGCCGATGAAGCGTGCCATGCTGATCCGCAACCTCCCAGATGCTCCAGACCAAAGCGCAGTGATCGCCGCCGAACAGGTGACGCCAACATCATGACTGAGGGTCGGCACACCTCACGGCGGGATACCCGCCACATACCGAACGACGGCCTGATCCCGCCGCTCTATATCGACGACGACATCATCGTCGTCAACAAGCCTGCCGGCCTGCTAAGCGTGCCGGGGCGGTACCTGAAGGACTCCTGCGTCAGTCGACTCGAGGAACGCTATGGCGAGATTCTGGTGATTCACCGGCTGGATCAGGACACCTCTGGCATTCTGGTGTTTGCCCGCGACAAAAAAGCGCTGAATACCGTCCAGCGCCAGTTTGAAGCCCAGACCACGCGCAAAGTCTACGAAGCGGTCGTGATGGGAGAAGTATCCGGCAATCAGGGGTGCATCAACCTACCCATCATCGTCGACTGGCCAAATCGTCCACGCCAGATGATCAGCCACACGGACGGCCGTTATGCACTGACACGCTGGCAAAAACTCTCTGTGGAGAACGGTAATACCCGCGTCGCGCTGTTTCCGAAGACCGGTCGTTCGCATCAGTTACGCCTGCATATGCAGCAGATCGGACACCCGATTGTTGGCGATACGCTTTACGCAGGCGATGCTGCGGAGTCAGAACCAAGACTTTGCTTGCACGCGAAAGAGCTGGATTTTGGTCACCCAGCAACGGGGGAGCGCATGGAGTTCAAATTGGAGCCCGGCTTTTAAACAGAGTCAGCAGTCAAAGCCACTGATCCTCCCGGCGAACCTCCCGCGCAAACGCCGATGAAAACGCTTTAAGGCGTGATTTCGCCAGGACATTTCGTCCCTCTGCGTTTCGGGTATAGATTAACTCTGCCGGCCCGACATACCGCTCCCAGTTTCGATGAAAGGCCTCAGCATTACTTTTATTCAAGGCCAGCTTCAGCGGTACTGCATGAAAGTCAGAGCGGCCATAACTACCCTTTCGTCTGATCAAGTACCTTGGTGAATCAATTGGGCTGACGACCTCAGCTAAAGCATCAGAAAACATAGACGATTCATAAAAGGTACCACCTAACATTCCAACAAAGTAGGTTCCATCTGCGTGCTTTATTCGCTCTACAAATAGCTGTTTCCTTGGGGTTTCGATGTATCCAGCCTCTGCGAGACTTGAGGCAACCGCTTCACCAATTTGTCCCAGAGAGAGGGTCGGCCGTCATCCTGGAAAATTCACCAAAGCTGGCCTAACCTACTGTTTTTATTGAAAATATCCGAGACAAGTTTTTAGGTGGCCGGTAAAACTCCCAAATTTAGCCACTTCGAATGCAAACCCCTGGCGCCACTCGATTTTTTGGAAATTACGCGCAATTACGCATGGTATGCGTAATTCGATATAACGCTGACTTCTGCTATCGATTTGCACCGCTCTTTGGGCTAAAATTGCGCAGCCGACCGGGTATGAGCCCTCTCTGTCGGAAAACAGCAATAGGGTCTGCGAAGCGCCTGAGGTGGCCAGCGATAAGAGCAAATACCCTACTGAGCCTGAGAGCAGCAGGTCATCCACTGGCTTCCGGGGTTTTACTTCTTTCTTCCAGTAAACGATTCATCATTTCTGTCTTAATTGAGATTTCCGTTTCCAGCTTGCCAATCGATACAGACGCCTGGGCTTTCCAGGCGAGCAGCTCTTCATTCAGCCTTTTAAGCTTATCGAGTTCCTCTGATTGTTTTTCGAGCTCGGATAGTTGGGTTTTGAGTGACTCGACTTCTGCTGATTTCGACTCCAAATTTGTTATTAGTTTGCGCTGCTCGGCTTCCAGCTTTGCAACCGTTTTCTGTGTGGCGCCAAGCTCAGCTGCCAATCTTCCGTTGTCTTTGTTCAGCTGCGTGATATCACCCTGCTTAACAGAAAGTGTTTGATTTAAAGTCCTGATTTCAGCTTGCAATTGCTGTACTTGGTGCTCATGTTTTCGTTGATCTTGCTCACGCTGATCCTTAACGGATTGCCGGTAATGCTCCATCGCTTCGCGGTTGTGACGATGCTTTTCTTCCAGTGACTCGATCTGAGCCTGCTTCTCGGCTAACAGTACTTGAAGCTTTTCGTTGGCTTGATTGGCTTTGGCAGCATTTGCTTTCAACGTTTCTTTGGCATCATGATCGGAGAGCACGACTTTCAGCTCACGCTCTTTTGTTTCTAAAGTGTTATTTGTGTTGGCAAGCGAGCTTTCGAGTTCTTGAATGCGATCGGTAAGTGACCTTACCTGGCTTTGATGCTTGGTTTGATGTTCTTCAACTAGAGATTGAGCCTCCTGGCGGAGCACTGAGGCAAGGCGTCCGACAAGCTCTTTTATAGGCTGGCTGAGCAGAGCCTCATCATCCAATCGAGCTGACGCCTCTTCTTCGATCTCGCGAAAATAACGATGGATTGTGGACCTAGAGCCGGTATTGCCCAGCTCTACGCGAATTGCGTCCCAAATCGATGACCGATCGGGAATTTTTTAAAATAGATTACTCTTTTTTCTTAAACGTAATGTTTATCGCTCTATCGGGCGTATTTATATATTGGTGGTATTCGAAAAAAGAAGGGTCGATGTCAGCAGATAGAAGTATTGGGGACTGGATATTGCTGGTGTTTACAATCATTGCTTATGCTTGGCTGGCGATTGGTTTGGTGGTGCTCCCACTTGCACAATAATGAATCCATAGTCACGAGAGTAGTCACATCTACAGAATACTTGCTCTAACAGCCACTTAAAAATGCCTAGAGGGAAACGTTATGCTTGATATAGCAGAAGAAAATGAACTGGTCCGAATTAAAGCCAGAGGTACGCCCGGAGGTTCAGATTATGATCGCTTCGTGCCGATTTTCGAGCGCATAGCGGCCAAGGAATCAGCTTCAGTTCCCATGCTCATCGAGCTCGCGTCCAACTTCTCCGGCTGGGACTTAAGCGGCCTTTGGCGCGATTTAAAGTTCGATGCGAAACACCAGGATAAGTTTGGCCGAATTGCTATCGTGGGTAACAAGAACTGGCAGGAATGGGGAACGAAGCTTTTCGACCCATTATTCCCCTCCGCTGAAATGCGCTTTTTTGACTCCAATGAAATAGACAGCGCTGAATTATGGGCGCGTGCTGGTCATGGAGATATTGCCTATGAGTGAAGCCAATTTTGATCTCGATTCGGCTGACAAGCGTCGCACGCTTTGGATTGTGCTCTGGCTAAACGTGGCTATCGCGGTGGGGTTCTTGGCGACGGGTTTTGTCGGTGACTCCAACGCGCTTATCGCCAACGGCCTTGATAACTCATCCGACGCTATTGTGTATGGATTAAGTCTGCTTGCCTTATCTCGTTCTCGCACGTGGAAGCGCGGCGCGGCACGTTTTTCCGGGATTATGCTATTAATCTTCGCCGGCGGCGTGGTGCTAGATGCGATTCGTCGCTATTTTGAGGGATCGGAACCTGCGGGCGCAATGATGATGACGATGGCTGTCATCGCAGCGGTGGTGAATCTTCTGTCACTCTACCTGTTGAAGAAATTGCAAAGTAAAGATGTAAATTTGCGCGCAGCGACCACTTTCAGCATGAATGATTTTGTCGCAAATGGCGGCGTGATACTTGCGGGCATCATTGTTATCTGGACAGGTTCAAATTTGCCGGACTTGCTGGTAGGGATCGCTGTTGCATGCATTGCACTCTATGGTGGCATCGATATTTTGCGGGATGCTCACATGGATAAACATGATGAGCATGGCAACAAGCATGGCGAATAAAGCAAGTATTTACGAGCATCACAAAAACGCAACGGCGATCAATACACTGATTCCACAAGGCGGCGGTGATCATTATCAAAACCATCGCCGTCCTGGAGAATAGATCGCCTGCCGGCAATACCCGAAAGTCATTTCATCCTCCAAAATGTTCGTATTAAAAAGCGCGAATAACTTTGCCCCCTATTCGGATTTATTGGTGGCTGACCGGCGAGAGTCTAGAGTGCTTTGTTGATCAAAGCGTCTATTTGCTCAATAGTCTTTTTGCCCCGTACGACCTTGCCATTAACAACAAACGTGGGCGTACCGATTATATCAAATTCTGTTTTGGCTTGCAGTTGCACGGCTATTATAGCTTGGTCTTGACTCGGATCATTGATGCAGGCATAAAAGTCTTCCTCATCTATGTTGAGGGCGGCAGCCTGCTGAATCAGCGCTCTGTCAACATCATCCGCCTCGGCCCAAGCTCCTACTCGCGCGAACAACACATCTAGCATCTTATAGTATAGGTCACCAGCACAGCGCGCAGCCACCGCGCCGCGTATTGCCGCATTGCTGGTTGGAAAATTACGATAGATAAAACGCACTTGGCCAGTATCGATATATCGTGATTGTATGTGCGGCAGTACTTCTCTGTGAAAATAGATGCAGTAGTCGCATGTTAACGAGCCGTACTCGATGATAGTCACCGGTGCCTGTACGCGGCCAAGCGCAACCTCGTCATCAGCAGTTACCGGATATACTGACAGCATCACAATGGTAAAAAGCAGAAATTGAATCCATAAAGTTGGTATTTTTTTCAAAAGTATTTTCATTATATTTCCCTTGCTTTGAAGTTGCTGACGGCAATTTCAGGCCTCTGTTATTATAAATAATTTAGTACATCAGCTAATCGCCACGACGACTCAGCCGGAGTTAGCTACCCCGGCTTTCGCCGGGGTATGACAATTATTTGCTAACTTTGTTATCTCGGCGGTGGACCCACTGATACAGCACCGGAAGTACGAGCAAGGTCAAGATAGTTGAAGAGATAATCCCTCCAATCACAACTGTCGCGAGTGGTCGTTGAACCTCTGCACCGGTACCGGTATTCAGTGCCATCGGCACAAACCCCAAACTTGCGACAAGTGCCGTCATTAAGACTGGCCGTAGTCGGATCATGGCTCCGTCTACGATGGACTGGGTCAATTCTCCCGTCTCATGCCAAAGTTGACGTATGAAAGCGAGCATCACCAGACCATTCAAAACGGCTACGCCTGATAAGGCAATGAACCCAATGCCAGCAGAGATCGATAACGGCATATCACGTAAATACAGTGATAACACGCCACCAGTGAGCGCGAGGGGCACACCACTGAAAATAATCAATGCGTCTTTGAGTGATGCAAAAGCCATGACCAGTAAACCCAAAATCACCATCAAAGTGAGTGGCACCACAAGGGATAGTCGCTGACTGGCCGATTCCAACTGTTCAAAGGTGCCGCCGTAATCTAACCAGTAGCCTGGAGGGATATCGGCTTGTTCGTGAATTTCCTTTTTTACCTCACTAACAAAACTTCCCAGGTCTCGCCCGCGCACGTTTGCTGTTACCACAACACGTCGTTTCCCATTTTCTCGACTAATTTGTGCCGGAGAAGGCGCAATAGTGAGAGAAGCCACTTCTTCCAGAGGGACATAGTCGCCGCTGGGAAGAGGAACAGGTAAGGATTTCAGTCCTTCGATATCCCGTCTGAGCAACTCGGGAAGGCGCACGATCAGCTCGAAGCGACGATCTCCTTCGTATAAAACACCCGCTGATTCGCCACCTATTGCTGCAGCAATCCAATCCTGTAGTTGAATCACATTCAAACCATAGCGACCGAGCGTTTCTCGTTTAGGACTTACTGATAACGATGGTAACCCCTCAACTTGCTCCATTCGGACATCGGCCGCGCCTTCAATCTTGCTTACAACCTGTAGGATGTCTTTTGCGGTAAGGGTCAGTTGGTCCAGGTCATCACCAAAAATCTTTATTCCTAGATCTGCTCGCACACCCGAAATGAGTTCGTTAAAACGCATTTGTATGGGTTGGGTAAATTCATAATTATTACCGGGTAGTTGCCACAGCGCTTCTTCAATTTCTTCAAGTAATTCATTCTTTGTTTTTGATGGTTCTGCCCATTCATTCCTGGGTTTTAGAATCACAAACATATCAGCAATACTTGGCGGCATGGGATCAGTGGCCACTTCTGGTGTGCCTATTCGAGCAAAGACTTTATCGACCTCCGGAAACGCTTTAATGCGCTGTTCCAGAACCTCCTGCATTTCGACAGATTGTTCCAAGCCTGTACCGGGTATGCGTAGCGCTTGAAGAGCAATGTCACCTTCGTTTAATTGCGGCACAAATTCTGAACCTAGAGTGGTCGCCAGCCAAATGCTGAACGCCACAAGTAGAGCAGCACCTGAGACGACTACCCAGCGAAACTTGAGTGTGGCAAGCAGTAACGGACGATAAACAGATTTGGCTGCGCTGATGACGACGCTTTCTTTTTCACTAATTTTTCCATTCATAATCACCGCGACGGCTGCAGGAACCAGCGTTAACGACAATATCATGGCAGAAATTAGCGCCATCACGACGGTCGCAGCCATCGGGTGGAACATTTTTCCTTCAACGCCAGTCAAGCTAAATATCGGGATGTAGACGATGGTAATGATGGCGACACCGAACAGGCTTGGGCGTATCACTTCGGATGTAGCTTCAAATACCGTATTCAATCGTTCACGAAGATCTTGCCGTCCACTCTGATGCTGTGCTTCAGCCAAGCGTCGAATACAATTTTCAACGATAATTACAGCGCCATCGACAATCAAACCAAAATCGAGCGCTCCCAAGCTCATTAAATTGGCTGACACGCCCGTTTTTACCATGCCGGTTATCGTCATCAGCATCGCCAAAGGAATGACTGCAGCGGTGATAAGTGCAGCACGTATATTCCCCAGCAATACAAATAACACAACAATAACGAGTAGCGCGCCTTCTAATAAATTTTTGCTTACTGTCTTAACGGCCTTATCAACCAGGCTTGTGCGATCGTATACCGCTTCCGCAATAACGCCTTCTGGCAGCGAGGCTTGTATATCCGCCAGTTTAAGCGCGACATCTCGAGCAACAGTACGAGAGTTCTCGCCTATCAACATCATGGCGGTTCCCAGCACTGTCTCCACACCATTTCGCGTTGCGGCACCGGTACGGAGTTCCTTGCCTATCGCAACTTCTGCGACATCATCTATTTTCACAGGCACACCATCATTTTGTTTGATGATGACCTGACGAATCTCTTCAATCGTGGCTAATTGACCTTGAGAACGAACCAATAGTTGCTGACCATTGGCTTCGATGTAGCCGGCACCTCGGTTATCGTTATTTGACCGTAGGGCATCAGCAACATCTTCGAGACTGACCTGGTGGTATAACAGTTTTTCCGGGTTTGGTAGCACATGGTATTGCTTGTTGTATCCGCCAATACTGTTAACTTCGATGACGCCTTTTACTTGGGCGAGCTGAGGTTTAATAATCCAGTCCTGAATCTCTCGTAACGCAGTGGCTGTATACGGCTCGCCATTACTCATGCGCGCAGACGGATCTGCTTGAACCGTATACATAAATATCTCACCAAGGCCCGTTGATATGGGGCCCATCTCTGGCTCTAGCCCTGCAGGTAACACACTTTTAATCGCACCAAGGCGCGCATTAATCAGGTTTCTAGCGAAATAGATATCGGTGCCTTCTTCAAATACCACCGTGACTTGAGATAAGCCATAGCGAGATAAAGAACGCGTGTGCGAAAGCTTGGGCAAGCCGGCAAGAGCCGTCTCAACGGGATAGGTGATCCGTTGTTCCGCCTCCAGAGGCGAATAGCCTGGTGCCGAGGTATTAATTTGTACCTGTACATTGGTGATATCCGGTACTGCATCGATGGGAAGTTTTTGATAACTCCACACGCCAATACCAACAATCACCAAAATAAAACTTAAAAATAGAAAACGCCTCTCTATCGCGAGGCGCAAAATTGATTCAATCATAATGCACCCCTAGTCGTCGTCTTCAGCTTCGGATTTCAAAATATCCGCTTTGATTAAGTAGCTATTTTCTGAAACATATTCGGCCCCATGTTCCAGTCCTGAAACAACCTCAATGAAATTGTCGTCGGATTTCCCTAGTACCAAAGGCGCAAACTCATAAGCTTCACCTTCTTTAACAAACACGCCTAATCGTTCCCCCAATTCTTGTACGGCGTCTTTCGTCACCACCAAAGAAACGTCAAATTCATTGGTATGTATTTTCCCTTTGGCAAGCAGACCTGGAGAAAGCCTTAATTCATCGTTATCAAGCTTGACGCGCGCAAGTACGTATGGTTTATCTTCAGCCGGTATTAGGTGGGCTACATCGGAACGAATAGTCTTATCGTTGATGGTGATAGAAACAGGCTGTCCCGCGCTCACTTTTGCCTGCTTTTCCGGGTAAATACGGAACTCTATCCACACCGTATCCAAGTTGGTAATCGTCAATAACCGCCGTTGTTGTGTCGGTTCACCTGGGTTCGCGTGGCGTTGCACAATAACCCCGGATGCCGGAGCGTGTATTGGATAGCTTTTTAAGCTTTCATTTGACTCAATGGTCGCGATGCGATCCCCTTTTTTAACGGTATCACCGATTACAACATTGACTGATTTGATAATGCCGGGGAAACGCGCATAAATTTCGTGACTGTTCTCAGGCGCTTGTGTCACGTTCCCATAGACGGTAACGGTTTGACTGATTGTCCCGGCAGTTGCTTTTGCGGTAACAATGCCTACCTTGGTAGATAACTCGTCGTTAATTCGACTGATTTCTTCATATTCATCATCGTCGTCATCCGCCAAGGTGCTTTGAATCGGCGCTAAAACGCCAAGCAATAGAAATAGTGTGAGTAAGTATTTATTCATTGTTAGTCCTGTTTGATCCATGTATTGATGGGTCATTTAAATTGTTCAAAACGGTTTATTCAGAGATCGATGCACCGGTTAACTGTTCGATCAGTACCTGGCTTATCTGCACATTCGTGGCGGCATCAATAAGGGCTTGTTTTGTCGCGAGTAACTCTTCCTGTGCTGCGACGAGATCTTGATATCGATATCGTCCGTTTTCATACGCTTTTTTGGTTAATTGAAATGCCTTTTCCAGAGCGGGGATGGCCGTGTCTTCCATCTTCATCACAGCGTCCATGTTTTGGTTTCGTAGAGACCAAGCTTCGAAGAGTTTTGCATGCAAACGCAGGAGGGAGTCTTGCTTGGCATACTCAGTGGCGTTGCGTTCAGCGAGTGCGGCTTTAACTTCACCTCGGTTTCGCTTGGATGCAAACAGCGGCATTGACAGGCCAGCGGTTAACGCAGAATCACCGGTATCTTCAAAGCGCCTAACACCTGCACGCCAGGTAATATCGCTGCGACCACTTGCGCGAGCTAACGTGACTTCCGCATCTTTTATTCGTGCATCACTCGCAAATACCTGAAGAGAAGGCGATGTCTTAATGCGCGCATAAAGCTGATCGAAACTCTCGCTCTTACCAGATTCGAATAAATTTCCATTTAGGTGACTAAATTCGGGAGATGTCTCGCCCCAAAAACGTGCCAGCAGTATTTTTTGTCGTTGAAGCTTTGAGGTCAACGCCGCTAATTGAAGCTCCGCCCGAATGACGGCAGCCTGCGCACGCATAACCTCGGCTTCAGGTGTCGCGCCTTGCCTGGCTCGTGTTTGTACGGCCTTGAACAGTGATCGCGACAGATTCAATGAGTTGTTAGCAAGGTCGATATTTGCCTGCGTTGACAAGCCTTCGATAAATACTTGGGTCAGTTGACCCAAGACATCCAATGTGGCCGCTTGCTGTTCCCAATGATTTTTATTGATTCGAGCATCTACTAGGGACATACGCGCCTTGCGCTTGCTCCCTAGTTCAATAACCGATGAGAGTTGTAGTGTGGTTTCTGCACCGTCAAACCCTTGGGTATCGCCGGATCCCGCAAAGTTTTCTACTTCGAGTTCGAGTTCTATTGCTGGACGCAAAGAGTGGGTTTGCTTTCGAGCTTCAAATATTTCAGTAGCGAGGGTGTACTGATATAGCTGCGGGTTCCGTTCTAGCGTCTGGGCAATGGCGTCTTTTAATGTAAGAGCGGGGTCAGTACTTGCATAGCTAGGAGACGCGGATATACCGGCGACCAAAACTATAGCTGACAGGCAAATCGCCCGACACCGATTAAGTGGGTTAATTCGCATAAAATGATCCTGATTAAGTCAATCTATTCCGCGTTAGCGGAGTGAATAGTTTGTTTAATTAAGATCGTAAGATAGGAGGGCGTAAGAGAGGACTAGGCACTTCAGAGGAGATGCGTTTACGATAATCAGGGACATTTGTTCGTGCTTTTTGAAACGTAAAACTCAACGTTTTAACTAAAATCACGGGACAACCATGTCCATGGCAAAGGCTGCAGTGACTGCAATCGTGCTCCTCTTCAAGCGGATCAATATTTGTTTCAGGCGGATCAATCTCGCCGAGCCCAATTAGAATATTATTAATTGAAAAATTATCAGAGCCTGACTGTGTTATCTGGTCTACATCCCCCATAGCGATACTTGACTGAAAAACCGTCAATACGAGCATCAAATATATTAGGGTGGGTTTTACCATCAGGACTGCCACTAGATTTCGATTAAAACATACACAATAGGATGTCAAGAATTCACATTTAACTTGGGAACAATAAATATTTCTGTCTCGCGATTTAACACAAAGATGAAGTGTTCACTCTAACCAAGTTTTGTGCCGCTAACCAACCTGCCGCCATAAGCTTTTACTTGAATGGGTGCTAGTTCTATATTGCCTTTCATCAATAAATACAGGCTGTGTATCGCTGCAGGGTAAAAATGTTTTAGCCAATATTCGCGATCTTTCGATAATTGAAATTCCGAAATATTCGCAAATTGTATCGTTCGTTCCTTGCAATAGCGGAAATGCACCTCGATGGAGGAATCTATGTCTGTTGAAAAGTTTTGAAATCCTAACTTAGGTAGGTTTGAGTCCCAAAACCTTAGGGTCCAGTTATAGTCTGCGTCATTGAAATGCAGATCGGCAACATCGAGCCAATCCCCAGTATATGTGGCTGTGTTATTTAGGCGTATTTTATTGGCCTTGGCTTGTTCCTTTAAAGCATTGGTTATATCTTTGGCCGCTTGATCGAAATTGTTTGTTTTTTCCTGTACTACGGGGCTTAAATTGTCAAAAATAATGGCATTCACTGCCTTTTTTTGAGTTAAGTCCTCGATACCAATAGAAGTAATATTGTTTGGCCGATTGTTGCTAACGCAAGCGCAGAGCACGCCACTGATGAGCAATAGCATCAATGGCTTATTGGTGAGTAGTTGTCGGATTGTATTGACCATATCGCGTTTAATTCAGTCGCAAGATGCGAACCGCCCCCCACATAACCAGGCCTGCTATTAATAGGCCGATGACCAAATCTGGCATTTGAGACCCTGTCACCGCCACTAGAACTCCCGCTGTTATCACGCCCGCATTGGCCAACACGTCATTGGCAGAAAATATCCAGCTCGCTTTCATATGGGAGCCTTGGTTTCGCGATTTGAAGATCAACAAGAGACAGGTAATATTTGCTATCAAGGCCACGGCGCCAAAGCTCATCATGAGCACCGAGACCGGTTCACTTCCATATAAAAAGCGTCTGGCAACCTCCGATAGAACACCCAGAGCAAGTGCAATCTGCAGCCAACCCGAAAAGTGAGCCGCTTTGAGTTTAAACTTGGCCGCCTTGCCCACTGCATATAGCGACACGCCGTAGACCGCCGCATCGGCGAACATATCCAGTGAGTCGGCGATAAGCCCTGTAGATTGCGCCACAATGCCCACGCCGAGCTCAAGTACAAACATGAAGGCATTAATGGCCAGCAGCCACTTTAATGCCTGAGCCTCCCGCGTTTCATTGATTGTTGTGACTTCCAAGGCAGCCTGAACCGCATTGTGATCTACTGACTCGAATGAGACCAAGCTTGCCCCGAGGCCAACAGACTTCATGGCTTTTTCCACTTTATCCGCCATATTAGGGTGATATATATGCACCTTGCGTCCGGGCAAGTCGAATTCGAAGACGACGGTTGCTTCAAAGCTAGCAAAAGCCGTACGAATCAAGTTCTCTTCGGATGGGCAATCCATCTTAGGAACGTCAAATACGCTCAGGTGGCTCATTTCAGCCTGAGCATCACTTTCTGCTTGCGATTCAGGTTGCAATGACGTGTCTTGACTGGCATTGCAACCACAAGTCTTCGAGTCTTCAGTCATAGCTGGCTCTTGTTTATACATTAATAGAAAGTGTAAACTCTGTAGTAACTATAGAGTCAAGAGGCGGGTTAAAGAAAGATGAAAATTGGTGAGCTGGCAAAACGCAGTGGATGCTCGATCCAGACAATTCGCTACTACGAGAAAGAAGGCTTAATTTCGGCGCCTGAGCGTACCGAAGGAAACTTTCGTTTGTATAACAGTGTGGTATTAGAAAAACTGTCTTTCATCAAAAACTGCCGTGCGCTGGACCTGACCTTAAGCGAAATTAAACACCTGGTATCGTTACAAAACTCGCCGGAGACGCCGTGCGAGGCGGTAAATGAGATGATTGATACGCACCTGCTCGTTGCAGAGTCTCGTATCGAGGACTTACAAAAGCTTCATGGCGACCTCAAGCAGCTACGGCTTAAATGCGGCAACGCGAGATCGGTCGACCAGTGCGGGATATTGGGAGAGTTACTACCAAAACCCGAGCGCTCGCCAAGCGGTACAAGGAACGAGCGCTCGCCAAGCGGTACAAGGAAATAGGCATGACAGATGTAGATCACTACATCCGAGCGATAACACTCGGTTAAGTTACCGTGCGGCGATTGAACATTTTGAAAGTCATTGGGGTGGCTTTCTTCCTGCAACGGCCGACAGTGTGGCGAGGTATCTGGTGGATTATGCCAATACATTGTCCGTGAATACACTGCGTCAACGACTAGCCGGTTTGGCAGCTTGGCATCTTGATCAGGGCTTCCCTGATCCCACCAAAGCCCCTCATGTGAAAAAAGTCTTAAAGGGTATTGCCGAATTACACCCGGTCGTCCAAAAGCAAGCCAAACCGATTCAACTTGACCAGTTGTCGCTGTAAGTGACACGAGAACGATTTCAGGAACCGAGGTAACAACAGCTTTCAAAGCTTTCCACCACTCGGCTGTAAGATGGTGTGCCTCGTCCAAAACGACAACCTCTATGCCGCCTTGAGCAATCACAGCCAGTAGCGCCTTAGCATCAGGGGTAGCGCCTTAGCATCAGGGATAGATGACTGATCGTCAGTCTCAGGCGGTTCAGGCTCATCATCAGGTGGAACCTGTGCACCCTGCCTCACGGCTTTTACATGCACTGCCTGATAAGTCGCAGACGTCAACAGAGCAGGCCGGGATAGATCAGTACTTATCCAGTGAAGATCGAACGGTTCACCTTCCACCCCAAAATCCGTGAGGCGACGTATCCACTGATCCCTGATAATACGGGTGGGCGAAAGCACCAGTGTCGGGCGACGCAATTTCCGGAACACTTCCAGACCCAGGACGGTTTTACCGGCACCCGGGGCAGCAACAATATGCAGTCGTTTGTCATCCGGATGATCATCAATTGCTTGCAACACACGCTGCTGATAAGGACGCCAGGAAAATCTGAACTGCATCGTATCGAAAATCACCACAACTCCTTTTTTAGTAAATCATTCGAGCCGCGAACTATAGCAAAAACTGAGAATCAGGCCTGCCGACTCTGCGCGAATCATTTGGCCCGACTAAGACAAAAGCGCCACTGGTCACTCTCTAGTTTGTGTAAAAGCAGGCAAGAAATGATACCAGGCGAGATTGCATATTAACCATACAGGGCTCGTCGATATATGGAGCATGATGGTCATTGTGATGAGCGCACCATCACTGGGGTCCTCATTGCCCAGCACAAATTCGAAACAGGCGACATACGTCAGAAGCAGAGAGCCAACAAGACAAATAAACCATAGCAATTTCAGCCCCAACGAGTCTTTGCCAACCTGATCATTAAAATCCCCAAAGATCAGAAGTCCTGTAATTATCACTGAAGGCAAGAGGGTTGTCGGAATTGCGACGATCGAAAATACAGTAAGATAAGCCCATGACGCGGCACCGACTCCCACTCCAAACACCAAACTCACTACAACCAGCAACACAAGCAATATCACGCAGGGTATAAGAGCTAGTATCAGGAAACTCAGCACGCTCTTTTTTCGCAAATCAACCTCGCCTCAGAAAGCGATGTAAAATCACCAGGTACGCCAGATAAAGCCCAAAACCAACAAAACCAATCGTCGCCCCTATCCCACCGAACAAATCCGGGGCCTTCATCATGGTGCTCATCAGCGATTCCTGATAGTAAAAGAACCATTGATGGTCATCCGGGAAGATCCAGACATGAAGCTGATAAAAGACGGCTTTCGGGCCAGCAATCAAAAGCACAAGAGCAACCGCCCCCAGAAGTCCGCCGAGCAAGAGACCCTGTTGCTTCCATTGAATGGGGATACGACGCCGTATCAGCATAAAGGTACCGATTGCTGCGATTAACAGGCTGACCGCACCCGCCACTGACAGCACATCAATCAGGTTGGCAACGTCCTGCAGATGAACAATTTCGGGCTTTCTCAATAATGGTTTTGTGCGGCCACGACTGTCGGTAAATTCAAGCTCTGCTAACCCTCTGCCCTGGTTATGCACGGCATCAACGATACCGCCGAACAGTTCAAGATGCTGCTCCCGCGAAAGATCGTCAAAGCCACGAATATAGCGGTTTTTAGGGCCGTACTTGTCGATATGCCCGCGGATGTCCATCTGGTCGTACCAGAAGCTGTAACCGTAATCGGCCGGCTTATGCAGCATCCAGCCGGTCGCAAGCGCGGCAAGCAGTGCGGAAATAAGTACAACAAACCAGATTGCCTGCTTAACTACGGAGGCGTTCATCAGAGTCCTTTCCAGAAAGTTAATATCGCGTCAGCAATGGCCGGAGCAGTCTCTTCTTCCAGGTGAAAGTGGTGATGACCTGGCAATTGCAACGAGTCGACATTTTGCAGGTATCCCATTCGATGTTCAAAGAACTTCAGTGGCAGAAGGCCGCTTTCTGCCCGAATGCTCAACACCGGGCACTTTACGGCGCGCATCAGGTGCTCTACCTGGGTCTCGCTCAGACGCAGGTCAGAAGTCAGCTTTAATTGAGGATCGGTACGCCACTCGAAATGGGATTCGCACTTAGCCAGATTGCGTTCTACCAATATCGTCAGTGCACTTTCGCTAAGCTCAGGGGTTGCTTTTTTTCTGGCAGCAACAGCGTCTGCTATCGATGAAAACTGGCGTGAGGGACGCAACTTATCGCGAGACAGCACACCGTCACGCAGTTGCGATGCGATCTGATTTTCGGGTGTCACCATGGGGCCAGGAGCGTCCAATAGAGCGATCGAGCGGACCGTTTCAGGGAATGCAGCGGCAAGGCACAGTGCTAGTGACCCACCCAACGAATGAGCCACCAAATCAACTGGAGACGCCATGGTATCGATTACGGTTTTCAGCTCGTGGGTATAACCCCATATAGGATACCCCTGACCAGGCGAATGCCAACCAGACTTTCCGTGGCCGGGAAGATCTATCGCGACCGTGGTATTACCGTCGGCACCTTGCGTGAGCCGTTCAGCCAGCAACGAGAAGCTTGCCGCATTATCCAGCCACCCGTGAAGGCAAAGAACTCTCTCTCCGCCTTTGCAGGCTTCACCACTCCCACTCCACTGCAAGCCTGCCAACGGGGCATCTTGTAATTCAGCGGCCACCCAGCAACTCCCGGATTGTATGATGAATCAGATCAGCGGTAGGTTCGGGGTTTTCCAGCGGAAACATGTGCGACCCTTCGATCCACTTAAGCTTCATGCCGATGGCTTTCATGTAGGCACCATTGACGGGTTTAAAGTACTCACTGCTCTTTCCGCCAATGACTGCCGCAGGCACCTTTAACTTTCCTTTAACTCGCGAGTGTATATTGTGAGGAATGGTACGCCATATATTGGCCTCAAGTTGCGGGTCGTAGGTCAACTTAAGCACACCATCCTCTTCGCGGGTCCCGCTGCGGATGTAATCATCAAGACATCTCGAATCAAAGTTTCTCATCAAAGATTTACCCGAGAAGTACTCTCGCGCATCATCGAAGTCGGCCCATTGCGTTTTACGTTCTTCAATCCTGCGAATCGGAAAAAGCCTTTCATTGAGTCGCGTCAATTTAAGAAATCGCATACCGTGCGCTTGCCAGGCAGGCATGACTGGTGAATCGAGGATGATAAGCGCCTTAACGAGATCTGGGCGCCGCAGCGCTACCAGTAGGCTCAGCACACCTCCGAGCGAGTGCCCCACGGCAATCACAGGCTGACTGAACTGAGTTTCGAAATGATGTATCAATTCCTGAACGAGATGATTCCAGTTATCCGTCACCGGGTACTTGGGGTTATGCGCAATCTGATTTATGGCGTCGACACGATAGTGTGCAGAAAGACGGTCTGCCAGAACATTATAGGTTCCGCCAGTGAAGCCGTTGGCGTGGGCAATATGTAACGCTTGGGTCATAGCCTGTCGCTTTAGAAATAAACAAACGCCAGACACTACCCTGCCGAATGCAGGACCTCAAGGTGAAAAAGGCCCTTTATTCAGTGATTTGATGCCTCACCAAACGTATTCCCGAGAGCCGGATACCAGATCTGTTCAACCGTCATGCAGCCGGGTGCAAAAACATCTCCACCGAGAACCCATCCTTCTGCCGGCGACCAAGGCTGATCGAGCGCACGACCATCAACGAGTAGCGAAGCGAGACGACCGACCAGCGGGAGGTGAGACACGACGATCACATCACGGGTCTCCTCAATGAGGAATTCCGAGACTGCCGAAGGATCCCCCGACGGTGTCAGCCCTGGCCAGACTTCTGTTTCACAGGGGGTGTTGAGGGCCAGCGCTGTTTGCTGCGCCCGAAGGTAAGGGCTGACAACCAGGCGGGTATCAGCAGAGATCAGAGGCGCCAGCCACTGCCCTGCGCTCCTGGCCTCGCCTTCGCCCAGAGGCGTAAGAGGTCGATCCGAATCGAGATCCATTCCGGGCACTGCCGTGCCATGACGAAAGATGAAGAGCCGAGGCATACATACATCTCCTGTGGTTGCAGGCAACCACAGGGGTTGCCTTAAATTTTGTGACTGGGCAAAGCAAATTCCACGTCCGACGCAAACGCGCCAGTCATTAATCCTTTAGCCACGTCTTTAGGATCAGCATGATTAAAGAGAATCTCATACGCGCCCATTACCAGAGGCATATATATATCAAGTTCCAGAGCTTTTTCCCTGACATAGCGCAGGGTATTCACACCTTCTGCAACTTCACCCAGCTCGTCGACCGACTCTTCAAGTGACTGTCCAGAACCAATGGCGTAACCGACCCGATAGTTACGACTTAGCGGCGACATGCACGTCACCACAAGATCCCCAACCCCCGCCAGACCCAGGAAGGTGAGCGGGTTGGCCCCCATGGCTTCTGCAAAACGACTCATCTCGGCCAAAGATCGCGTAATGATCATCGACTTTGTATTCTCACCCATGCCCAGTGCAGCGATAAAGCCCGACACAATGGCGTAAATATTCTTCAGAGCTCCACCAAGCTCGACGCCATAGAGGTCGTCAGAAGCGTAAACCCGAAAATAACTGCAGCTAAGTGATTCCTGAAGATTTCGTCGTAAGTCACTGTTTCTACTTGCAATTACTGTTGCTGCAAGCTCACGCTTTGCGATTTCTTTTGCGAGATTCGGACCACTAATGACAGCTACTGGATTATCAGGACACAACTCCTCAAGGACCTGACTCATCAATAGAAACCGGTCCGGCTCGATGCCTTTTGTGGTACTCACGAGAGCCTGCTCGGGCTTAAGATCGGAAGCAAAAGAACCAACAACCTGACGCACAAACTTACTGGGAACGGACACAAAAATGACGTCTACCCCTTCAACTGCTTCCTTGAGATCGGTTGTCGCCCTCAACGCCGGGTTGAGTTTGGTATCCGGCAAATAGTCGGGATTCACATGCTCTTGATTGATCGAGTCAGCAACGGATTCGTTTCTCATCCATTGCAGTATTTCGACACCGTTATCGGCCAGAATATTTGCAATCACAGTTCCAAAGCTTCCCCCGCCAATCACGGCAGCACGCTTAATAGCCACACCTTCCCCCTGAGTTTTTTATTCGCTACTTTAGGATATCTATTGTTTATTGGATTAACGGCCCGCTTCGAGCGTATCAACCAGCTCACGAAACGTTTCTTCGTTTTTGTGATTGAGGCTCATCAGTACCTTATGCGCTTCTATCACCTGCTCGCGCGCGCATTCTTCATCAACAGCATCCGCAGCCCAGCGCTCAAAACGACCATCATCTTCGATTTCATTGTCAACGATGTGAAATACCTGATCGAACCCCATACTAAGAAGAATACGGGTGATACCCTCGTTCGGGCTACTAATTGTCGGTGTTATGTCGAACCGCTCCCGACAGAGAATAGAGATTTTAGCGAGCTGGCCGAGCGTCGTACTATCAATACCCTCGGCGGCAGAAAGGTCGATCATTACGTTGTGAAAATGCCCCTGGGCCAGGAATTCATCAACGTAACGCTCAAGGGTAGAGCACAAATTCAACCTGACATCGCCACTCAGGCGAATAACATGTACGCCCTCTTCGAAGGCGACTTCAACCACACCTGATGTCATAAAACACCTCTACACACTGTGGCTACGGCTATGTCGTCCGGCACTTCGTCATGCGCGGCAACGCCTGCAATTGACCAGAAGGCGTCCAACTTACCTTCCGCTTCGCTGGCCATCGCCAGCAACTTACTTTCTTTATCATTCAAGGACGGTTCATCGATTATTTCCAGTATTCCATCGGAAAACATCATAAGACAAAAGTCACCGGCCAACTCAACATCAATCGACTTGTACTCTGCATCTTTGAATAATCCAACCGGCATACCGCGGCCTTCAAAAAACTTCGCTTCGCCGTCACTGATAAGCACAGGCATAGGGAAATGCCCCCCTACAGAATACGAGAGTACACCCGTCGATAACGTCAGCACGCCGTAAAACATCGTCAGATGTTTGTCGAGTTCAGACGCAAGCAGCTCACTATTAATACGAGCCAGCACGAGATCTGGTTTCAGGATGTCGTCACTTGAGCCACGCTGAAAGTTTCGTTTAAGTCGGTAGGTAAGGTTCTTAAGAAGTACAGTAACGAAGGCTGAAGATGCCCCATGCCCTGAGACGTCAGCAATGTAGAACGCCAAACGATCGTCGTCCACTTCCATAAAATCAAGAAAATCGCCACTCAGCATCAGGGATGGCTGCAACTTATGCTCACAGGACACATCTCCCATACTCAGGGGTTCCGGCAGCATGCGCAGCTGGGCGTGGCGACCTGCTTGCTGGTCTGCTCGCAACTCATCAAGGCCAAGCTTTAATTCACGATTGGTGGCCTCAAGATGTTCTCGATAGGCTCTGTTTTCACGCTGAAGAGATTGGTGGCTAAGCGCTTTCCGCAAGGAGTGCACAAGCACTTCCAGGTCAAGAATTGGTTTGACCAGAAAGTCGGCAGCACCGAGGCGCAGGGCGTGCACTACGTCGTCCATTACTCCGGCACCAGAAACAACAATCACCGGTAAGTCAGGATGGTTCTCCCGGAGCTTCTCGAGCAACTGAATGCCATGCACGCCCGGCATCTTAAGATCGCAGACAACCGCATCTGGCACGGAAACTTCTATAGCGTCCAGCGCTTCTTGAGCACTGCCCGCGGACTGCATGTCGTAATCGCAGTCATCAAGGTACGCAACCACACTGTCCCGGACAGTGGAATCATCGTCAATGACCAGCACGGTCGCGGCCATCAGCTTCTCCCCAGCGTCGAATATCTGGCGAACGGTACCTCTAACTCATAACCAGTGCAACGATTATGAGGCAATTGTCAGAAGCGCTGCCGGCTTAACAGGCAATGGCATGAACTCTGCTAGATATCTGCTATGGATTCAGAAGTAGCATTGAAACGTACCGCAGCCTACCGAAGGGGACCGCATGCAAACACTGTCTCGCACCTACGAAGAAAAACGTCGCCACATGAGAATGCAGATTGATGCACCGGCTCAATTAATCACCAACGATGGAGTAACACAGCAAGTGACGTGCATTGATCTCAGTAGCCATGGGATTCAACTCGAAAGTCACACTGCGCTGAAGAACGGTGATCTGGCTGATTTTGTGCTTGCCCCTGGCAGTGGGCCAGTGACGCCCTTGCAAGCCAGAATACGCGTTTGCCGCGTCAGGGAAATAGCACCCCAGGTGTTTCGGGCGGGCGCGACGTTCGAATCGCTGCAATAGGTGATACCCGAGGTAACTGAAGCCGCCCACTGGAGCACACTTTCTGTTACCTCATGACACCTCAACCCAACCCGAAGGCCCATCAGGACTCGCTTTCAGCCTACTTAAAGTAGGCGTTGTCGGTCTGTGTGTGGTCCGTTACGTCGCGCACACTCTGTATCTCTGGTACTTTTGACACCAGCGTCGCCTCGACGCCGTCTTTCAGTGTCATATCAACCGCACTACAGCCCTGGCAACCACCGCCAAACTTCAGAACGGCAACACCCTCGTCTGTCAGCTCAACCAGAGACACTTCCCCACCGTGTGAAGCCAGGCCCGGATTAATCTCAGTATAAAGAATGTAGTTAATGCGTTCTTCGACAGGACTGTCGTCAGTGACCTTGGGCATCTTGGCATTAGGCGCCTTAATCGTCAGCTGGCCACCCATACGGTCTTTGGCAAAGTCGATTTTTGACTCTTCGAGGTATGGAATGCTCATTGCCTCGACATATACCTTGAGCTTCTCCATCTGCTGCAGCACATCGTTCGGGTTCACTTCGTCCGGGCGGCAATAGGCCAGGCAAGTTTCGGCGTGCCGCGTACCCGGCTGCGTGATAAAAATGCGCACAGACATGCCTTCGACAGTCTGTTTTTCCAGAAGGCCAGCCAGGTACTCTTCAGCGTCCGGCGTAATCTCAACGTATGTAGTCATATGACTCCCTCGTAAACTTGCGCACATTGTAACGTATATGGGGCTTCTTACGAAATACCCAAGCAAAACACTCAGGTTTACATCCAAAACATCACATCGACTCGAAAGCAGGACAGATCACATCCACTCTGGTAATATTTGGCGCCATTTTTCGCCAGTTAACCGATAGTGTTATGAGTTCAAACAACGACAACCTGATTCAACAGCGCCAACAACGAATTACGACTCTGAAAAAGAACATGCAGGAGCGTATACATATTCTGGACGGCGGCATGGGCACTCTGATTCAGAGCCATCAGCTGGAAGAAGCGGACTATCGCGGCGAGCGCTTTGCCGACATCCCTCAGGATGTTAAGGGCAACAACGATCTCTTGGTGATCACCCAGCCCGAGATCATCGCAGGCATCCATCGCCAGTATTACGAGGCCGGCGCAGATATTGTTGAAACAAACAGTTTCAACTCTACCCGCGTATCTCAGGCCGACTACGACATGGAAGACCTGGTACCTGAACTGAACCGAGCAGCCGCGGCAGTCGCACGTCAGGTGGCCGACGAGGTCGAAGCAGAAACTGGCATCCCGCGCTACGTTGCCGGTGTTCTTGGCCCAACCAGCAAGACCTGCTCTATTTCACCAGACGTAAACGACCCCGGTTATCGCGCTATCACCTTCGATCAGCTGGTTGAAGAATACATCGAGGCCACCGAAGGCCTGATGGACGGAGGCGCCGACATTATTCTGATCGAGACCGTCTTCGATACGTTGAATGCAAAAGCGGCGGTGTTTGCGGTACAGGAAGTTTTCGAACAGCGCGGTGAAGAACTGCCGATCATGATCTCTGGCACCATTACCGATGCCTCAGGCCGTACCTTGTCTGGACAAACCGCAGAAGCCTTCTACAACTCTCTGGCGCACGCCAAACCGCTGACCATTGGCCTCAATTGTGCCTTGGGTGCAGAAGAGCTGCGCCCTCACGTTGAAGAGCTGTCGAACAAGTCCCACTGCTTTGTCTCAGCACACCCGAATGCGGGCCTGCCAAACGAATTTGGCGAATACGATCAGTCACCTGCGGAGATGGCAGGAATCGTTGAAGAATTCGCTGCCAGCGGCTTTCTGAACATTATCGGTGGCTGCTGTGGTACCTCTCCTGCTCACATCAAGGCCATCGCCGAAGCAGTCAAAAAGCACAAGCCGCGCGTGATTCCAGAGATAAAACCGGCGTGCCGCTTGTCTGGCCTTGAGCCATTCAACTTCGATGAAACCAGCCTGTTCGTGAACGTCGGCGAGCGCGCCAACGTCACTGGTTCTGCCAGGTTCAAACGCCTGATCAAAGAAGAAAACTACGACGAGGCGCTGGAAATTGCCCGCCTTCAGGTTGAGAACGGTGCTCAGATCATCGACATCAACATGGACGAAGGCATGCTTGATTCAGAAGCTGCCATGGTTCGTTACCTGAACCTGATTGCCTCTGAGCCCGATATCGCACGCGTACCTGTGATGGTCGACTCCTCCAAGTGGGAGATCATCGAAGCGGGCCTGAAATGCATACAAGGCAAGGCCATCGTTAACTCCATCTCACTCAAAGAAGGCGAAGAGGAGTTCATTGAGAAAGCCAAGCGTTGCAAACGCTATGGCGCGGCCGTTGTCGTTATGGCCTTTGATGAAAAAGGCCAGGCCGATACCGAGCAGCGTAAGAACGAAATCTGTGAACGCTCCTATCGTGTTCTGGTTGATAAGGTCGGCTTCGCACCCGAAGACATCATCTTCGACCCGAACATCTTTGCCGTTGCCACAGGGATTGAAGAGCACAACAACTACGCGGTTGATTTCATCAACAGCTGTAAGTACATCACCGAGAATCTGCCACACGCCAAGATCTCCGGCGGCGTGAGTAACGTGTCCTTTTCGTTCCGTGGCAACGAGCCGGTACGTGAAGCCATTCACTCGGTATTCCTGTACTACGCCATCCAGAACGGACTCAGCATGGGTATCGTTAATGCCGGCCAGTTAGCGGTATACGACGACTTGCCAGCCGAGCTGAAAGATCGCGTTGAGGACGTCATTCTTAACAAGCGCGAAGACGGTACCGACCGCCTTCTCGAAATTGCTGAAAAGTACCGCGGCGACGGTTCTGTTCAAGAGAAAGAGAGCGAAGAGTGGCGTTCCCTGCCCGTCGCTGAACGTCTGACTCACGCACTCGTTAAAGGCATCAACTCTTACGTTGAAGAAGACACCGAAGAAGCCCGCCAGATGTTCGACCGCCCCATTCAGGTGATCGAAGGTCCGCTGATGGACGGCATGAACGTGGTCGGTGACCTGTTCGGCTCAGGTAAAATGTTCCTGCCACAGGTGGTAAAAAGCGCCCGAGTTATGAAACAAGCCGTCGCTTACCTGCTGCCCTATATCGAAGCTGAAAAAGACGGGAAGTCTGAGTCTCAGGGCAAAATCCTGATGGCGACCGTAAAGGGCGACGTTCACGACATCGGTAAGAATATCGTTGGCGTTGTTCTGCAGTGCAATAACTTCGAAGTGGTTGATCTGGGCGTAATGGTCCCTGCCGACAAGATTCTGAAAGTGGCCAAAGAAGAAAACTGCGACATCATCGGCCTCTCGGGTCTGATCACGCCTTCTCTGGATGAGATGGTGCACGTCGCTCGTGAGATGCAGCGCCTGGACTATCATGTACCGCTGATGATCGGTGGCGCCACCACATCCAAAGCACACACTGCCGTTAAAATTGAACCACAGTTCCAGAATGACATTGCTGTCTATGTGCCGGATGCTTCGCGCGCCGTGGGTGTTGCTCAGAAACTGGTTTCTCCTGAGGCCAAAAAAGTGTTCATCGAAGAGCGCCGCGAAGAGTACATTGCGGTGCGTGAACGCAACGCCAACCGCAAAGCGAAGGCCCTACTGCCATACGAAAAGGCCTGCGAGAACGCATTCAGCGCAGACTGGGCGAACTATCATCCGCCGAAGCCAAACAAGCTTGGCCTGAGCGTTTACGAAAATTTCGATCTGGCCGAGCTGGTGGATTACATCGACTGGACGCCGTTCTTTATGTCGTGGGAACTGGCGGGTAAATTCCCTCGTATTCTCGAAGACGAAGTGGTCGGTGAAGCCGCAACCAACCTGTTCAAAGACGCCCAGGCGATGCTTAAGCGCATTGTTGATGAGAAACTGTTCAACGCGCGCGGTGTTGTAGGGCTTTGGCCAGCGAACAAGCGCGGCAATGATGACATCGTAGTTTTCAACGAAGACGGTTCTGAGGAACTCGCTGTACTGCATCAACTTCGCCAGCAGACCGACAAGCCAACCAGTCAGCCTAACTACTCGCTGGCCGATTTCGTTGCGCCAGAAGGTACTGTCAACGGTAAAACAGTGGAAGACTACATGGGCGGCTTTATTGTGACCGCAGGCATCGAAGCAGAAAAACTTGCTAACGAATTTGATGCCAACCACGATGATTACAACAGCATCATGATGAAAGCGCTGGCTGACCGACTTGCCGAGGCGTTCGCTGAGCGTATGCACGAAATCGTTCGTAAAGATCTCTGGGGCTACGCAGCCGATGAGCAACTGGACAACGAAGCTCTGATCAAGGAAAAGTATCAAGGCATTCGTCCAGCGCCAGGCTACCCTGCCTGCCCGGACCACACAGAGAAAGCGACACTGTTTGCTCTGCTCGACGGTGAAGCTAACACCGGTGTTTTTCTGACTGAAAACTTCGCCATGACGCCAGCGGCATCTGTCAGCGGCTGGTATTTCTCGCATCCTGAGTCGAAGTACTTCGGCCTTGGTAAGATCGATAAGGATCAGGTTACCGACATCGCCGCCCGTAAGGATATGGAGCTGGAGCAGATGGAGCGCTGGCTGGCGCCCAACCTGTCTTACGATCGCTAAGAGGGTCTGAACTGATATGCAGTTCAGCCGCCTGCTGCTGTCAAGATTAAGCCGCGTCGAACTGGCGCGGCTTAATCGCATTCTGGTGATCGGCATTCCAATCATCGGCAGCATGCTGTCGCAAAGCATCACCAACCTAATCGACGCCGCCATGGTGGGCCAGCTGAATGACGTCGCCCTCGCGGGTGTCGGCATTGGCAGCTACGCCAATTTCCTCTGCGTTTCGGTGATGATGGGGCTCTCTGCCGCCGTGCAGGCCATAGTTGCCCGGCACTATGGCGCTAAACGCCACCACAGAACCACAGAGCCCTTATTTGCTGGCCTGTTCCTGACTCTGTTGATAGGAGTCCCCTCGACGATACTGTTTGTGGCCTTCGCCGAGCAGTACATAGGTTTTTACACCGACGATGCCGCCGTGGTTGCAGTAGCGTCTGAGTACTTTTCATGGCGCACCGCTGCCCTCACCTTTGTCGGCATGACCTTTGTATTCCGGGGCTTCTGGAGCGGCATCGGCGAAAGCGCGGTATACCTGAAGATCGCCTTGATCATGCACCTGAGCAATATTGTGTTCAGCTACTTCCTGATCTTTGGCTTGACGGTGCTCGGCACAACCTACTGGGAAGGTTTCGGCGCTGTAGGTTCCGGCATGGGCTCCGCGGCCTCTCTGGTACTTGCCGCCACCCTCTTTTACTGGCGCACCTTTGCTCTCGATACCCGCTTCCGCCAGTTGTATCACCTCAGCCGCCACACCATCCGCCAACTGGTACGCCTGGCGATCCCGAATTCGGTCAGTCAGACACTGTTTGCTCTCGGTCTGAGCGTACTGTTCTGGATCATCGGTCTGATAGGCACCCAGGAACAGGCTATAGGCCATATTCTGACACAGCTGTCGCTGATGCTGATCATGCCGGCAGTCGGCTTGGGTATTGCTGGCGCCAGCCTGGTCGGCCATGCATTAGGCGCAGAAGAGAAAGAAAACGCCCATCGCTGGGGTTGGGATGTATTGAGAGTATCCGTGGTGATTATGGCCATCCTCGGTCTGCCGATGTGGGTTGCGCCTCAGGCGGTATTAAACATATTCACCAACGACCCAGCCCTGATTGAATTAGGCACCTGGCCGCTTCGCATCCTTGGTTTCGCCATCGCATTCGAAGTGGCATCCATCATATTCAATCAAACACTGCTCGGTGCTGGTGCCAGTAAGCAGGTGCTCAAAATCAACCTGGTGATGCAGTGGATCGTATTCCTGCCACTGGCATGGTGCATAGGCCCGTATCTGGGCTATGGCCTCACGGGCATCTGGATTCTGCAGGCCTGCCAGCGTATGTCGCTCGCGGTAATCTACGGGGCTATTTGGAGCCGCAAGCACTGGTCGCACATCCGGGTCTGAAGGCCCATGGCGACAGCACAAAGCGTGGTAATCTGCGCGCAGAAACATGGAGCAAATACAAAGTGGCGCGCACTCAGAAACCTGACTCACGACTTATTACTTGCCCGAATCGGCAAGGCGGTTTAGCGTACAGGAAAATCTACTGCTTTCTGAGCTTCTGATATGCCGCTGAACAGAATTAACATCATCCCCTCGGCTTACACCCAGATGAAGCCGGTGATCGCTCATCGCGGCGCTAGCGGTCATGCACCCGAAAACACTGCCGCAGCCATCCGCGAAGCGGCACGCCTGAACGCCGAATGGGTCGAGGTCGACGTCACGATCAGTTCTGATAACGTTGCTGTTGTATTTCACGATTCCGACGTAAATCGTTGCACCGATGGTCGCGGCCTGGTGATTCAGAAAACATTGGCCGAGCTCAAGTCTCTGGATGCAGGCACTTGGTATTCGCCGTTTAATTCAGACGAGAAAATCCTCACCATGACAGAGCTTCTGGCGCTAGCAAACCAGCTCAATCTGAATCTGAACATTGAAATCAAACCGACCATAGGCCGCGAGACGGAAACCGTCTGGGCGATGAAACAAGCCTTAAAGCAGGTGCCGTTCGAACACACCCTTCTATTATCGAGCTTTAACGTCCACGCTCTCTACGCTGCGCGGGAGTTTCTGCCTGAATATACCCGCGCACTGAATGTCGAGGCGATCCCCCGTGACTGGTTCAATCGTCTGGAGGAAGTCGGCGCCACTGGGCTGCATTTTGCGGCCGACTTCTATGACGAAGCCGTTATCAAAGATATTCATGAAGCCGGAACTCCCATGGCCTGCTACACCGTCAATGATTTTGAAACCGCGCAGAAAATGTATCGTGCCGGAGTTCAGGCGGTATTCACCGATTACCCGGAACGTCTGATTCTTGATGCCCGCCCGGTCGGATTGCACTAAGCAGTCACGACCAGCGCCCCCGGTTCTCTGCAACAATCAAAAATCTTCTCTCAGGATTTTATGAATATTCCTTTCGGCGAGTGCAGTAATCGTCAGAAATGGATTCACCCCCACATTCCCCGGAATCAGCGAACCATCAACGGTATAAAGGTTGTCGTACCCCTTCAATCGGCCATAAAGGTCAGTTGCCTTGCCAAGCAGGCAGCCGCCCAGCGGATGATAGGTAAAGAAGTCGGCGTACGGCTGATTGCCCTCGAACAGTCCTCGTCGGTAGTGGCAGTAGTTCGCTTTGTTGTAGCGGTCGAATACTTTCTTCGCAGCATCAAAGGAAGGCTGCGACTGATCCGGCCCCCAATGCAACCTTACGTTGTCAGCAGTTGCATCATAGGTCATATACCCCCGTTCAGGGTTATTAGTAATCGCCAGAAACAGACTTGTGTAGGTCTCGATACCCGCCGGAAACGGCGCTATTTCAGCGAACACCTGGGCCTCAGGGTCATCCCAGTTATCTATTCCACGCACCGGCATCCCTGACTGTTTAGCGCCGGTAAGTTTCCACAACGGGTTGGCAATCGACACCATAAAGTTGCCGTTATTGCCCCAGCCCTGGCCGATTTCATCGCTGAGTGCGGGTAGCGCACCGGTTTCTCTCGCACGCATCAGAAGTTCCGTTGTGCCCATCGTACCCGCTCCTAAAAACAGGTACCGACACTGCACGCTGAGTCGTTCGACAATGTCGCCTGCCACATTAATGGTTTCCAGTTGGAGCGTATAAACACCATTCGCACCCTGGGTGATCGAGGCCACTCGTGTCATGGTACGCAGCGTGACATTGCCGGTCCCGATAGCTTGCGGAATGTAGTTTTTATCCAGGCTTTGTTTCCCGTGATTATTGCCATAGATGACTTCGTTCGCGGTCGCGGAGGGCTCGACATTGCCGGCGATTTCTTCGGCCATGTAATCAAAGTCGTAGACGTTCGGCACATCGGAGGTCTGGAACCCGGCTTTGTGCGCGCACGTTTCAGCCATGCGGCTGAACTGATAGTAATCAGATTCGTACACCTCATCCGTGACACTATTAACGTGCAGCATACTCTGCGCCAGCGGGTACCAACGGTCGTACATATCGTCAGCGCCAACATCCGGTAGTATCTCTTCAAAAAACGCACGCTTAGGCACTACCGCCATGCCACCGTTGACGAGAGAACCGCCGCCTACACCGCGCCCGAGATACACCTTCATATTGTCGTAAGACAAGGTATCTAAAACCCCCGGATAGCGATCAATATTGCGATCGACCAATGGCAAACCGAGTATGTTCGAGACGGGTGCTTCTGTACGGTCTTTGAACCACATAGATCGAGCATCTGCATTGATCATGTTGCAATGCACCTTGCCGTCGGACGCCAACTGATCCCAAAGCTGGCCCATTTCAATCATCAGGGTATCTATTCCCGCTTCCCCGAGGCGCAATGCGGTTACCGATGAGCCATACCCCGTACCCACCGTGATTGCCGTGTAATATGGCGCAATACTGACGGGAGTGTGAGGCGTAGCAGGTTCAAACACATCCCACCAACCGGCTTCTGCCTTCGGGCTGATTACTGCAAGGCTCACGGTAGTGGCACCTGCCGTGGCAGCAGCGGTCATCGCCGAACGACCTAGAAATGCCCGACGAGTCATGCCTGATGAATTTTCACCGGCTTTTGTAGATTTGTTGTTCTGAGACGGTTTATGCGTGCTGCTCATGGGAATCCTTATGTATTATTGTGGTATCCAGTCACCTCATTCTCTGCGATTTCACTGCGCCTATCTATCAACAATCGTTTCTTTGGGGCACGTGTGTCTCATTGTCTTTAAAAGCCTGTGAATTCGCAGCTGCACCCGTAAAACGTTCTGTAAAACCGATTAGTAATATTCGCATTTTCTGATTTTCAGATAAGCCGTTTCAGGCTAAAGTGCGCCCCTATTTCTATAACTCCAATTATTGCAACCGGATCACTATGTACGTATACGATCAGTACGATCAGCAATTGCTGAACGAGCGCGTCGCCCAGTTCAAGGGTCAGATGGAGCGCTATCTGGACGGTAAGATCTCTGAAGAAGAGTTCCTGCCACTGCGACTGCAGAACGGCATTTATGTGCAGCGCTATGCACCAATGCTTCGTGTCGCAGTGCCTTACGGCGCACTTAACTCTGCTCAGGTGCGTAAGCTGGCTTATGTCGCCCGCACTTATGACAAAGGGTACGCACACATCTCGACGCGCCAGAACGTTCAGTTCAACTGGCCAGAGCTGGAGCAGTGCCCACAGATCCTTGCGGACCTTGCCGAAGTACAGATGCACGCCGTGCAGACCAGTGGTAACTGTATCCGTAACACCACGACTGATGAGTACGCCGGTGTTATTGCAGAAGAAATCGTGGACCCACGCCCGTACTGCGAAATCATTCGTCAGTGGTCAACCTTCCACCCGGAGTTCGCATTCCTGCCGCGTAAGTTCAAGATCGCAGTCAATGCAGTGCCTGGCCAGGACCGTGCGGCAATTACGATGCACGATATCGGCATCAATATCGTCAAGAACGACGCTGGCGAAATCGGTTACCGAGTACTTGTCGGTGGTGGCCTGGGTCGTACCCCAATTCTGGGCGAAGAGATCTGTGCCTTCCTGCCAGAAGAAGACCTGCTGACTTACCTGGACGCAACTATCCGCGTTTACAACCAGTTCGGTCGTCGTGACAACAAGTACAAGGCACGCATCAAGATCCTGGTAAAAGCTTTGGGTATTGATCGCATGCGCGAGCTCGTTGACGCTGAATTCAATCGCTTAAAAGATGGCGAAGGCAAGCTGACTCAAGCTGAGCTTGAGCGTGTTAAACAGCACTTTGTTGACCCTGCATACAAAACACTGACTGATGCGACGGCAGAGCTTGAAGTAGCACGTAACGAGAATAAAGCATTCTCTCGCTGGATGGAGCGTAACGTCCGCAGTCATAAGAAACCTGGTTACGCTGTAGTGACGCTGACACTGAAGCAGATTGGTACGCCACCAGGTGACATCACCGCTGAGCAACTTGATCAAGTAGCCGATCTCGCTGACGAGTACAGCTTCGGTGAGCTACGTTCTACGCATAACCAGAACCTGGTACTGGCAGATGTTGAGCAGACTGATCTGTTTGGTTTGTGGCAGAAACTGAAAGATCTGGGTATGGCCACACCAACACTGGGCCTGCTCACTGACATGATCTGCTGCCCTGGCGGTGATTTCTGTGCACTGGCGAATGCTAAGTCGATCCCTGTTGCGGAAGCCATTCAGGCGCGCTTCGAAGATCTGGATTACCTCTGGGATCTGGGCGAGATCGACCTGAACATCTCGGGCTGCATGAACGCCTGCGGTCACCACCATGTCGGTAACATCGGCGTATTGGGTGTCGACAAGAAAGGTGAAGAGTTCTATCAGGTATCGCTGGGTGGCAACTCTGGTGGTAACGATGCGGACGGTTCTTCTCTGGGCAAGATCCTCGGCCCGTCATTCGCACGCGAAGCGATGCCAGATGTCATCGCTAAGATTCTCGATTTCTATGTAGACCAGCGTAACGACGGAGAATCTTTCCTCGAAGTCTACCGCCGCGTTGGTCACACCCCATTTAAGGAGGCTGTCTATGGCAAACCTGATTAATACCCAGGGCCCTGTTCAGGACACAGAACTCAAATCTGTCACCCTTGAGCAATGGCAGGAAGAGAAAGACGCTTTAACTGGCCAGTCGCTTGAACTGACAGTATCAAGCGAGCAGACAGCAGACCTGTTTGGTGAAGACGCAGACAACTTTGCCCGCATATCGATCGACTTCCCTAAGTTCGCCGACGGCCGTGGTTACTCCGCCGCACGTCTGCTACGTGAGAAGTACGGCTATAAAGCTGAACTGCGTGCTGTGGGTGACGTTCTGATTGATCAGGTGTTTTTCATGAAGCGCTGCGGCTTCGACACCTACGCGCTGCGTGAAGATCAAATTGTTGAGGATGCCATTGCAGCCTTCTCAACCTTCACAAACCCTTACCAGAATGACGTCAATGATCAGCGCCCGCTGTTCAGACGCCGCCTGAGCTAAAACTGGCTCTCTTTTCTGTGGCGCTCCTGCCTTATGTGACTTAACCTTAAGTCACATTTGGGGGAGTTATGCCACAGGATATCGTTTTTTCTTTCTTTCTTATTTTCGCTGGAGCGCTCGTTCTCGCGACATTCGCACTCTACACTCGCCAACCTATTCTCGTTGCTTATATTGCCCTCGGCGCCATCGCAGGCCCATACGGCATGGGCTGGATTGAGCACCCTGATGAGCTCACTGACATGGCTCATATCGGCATCATATTTCTTTTGTTTCTGCTTGGGCTCGACATGCAGCCCTCTTCCCTTTTTGCTGTATTAAAGAAAGCAATGTCAGTGGCATTGTTGAGCTCACTGGTCTTTTTCGGCATCGGCGCAGGCATTACCCACCTGCTGGGATACGGCATGATGGACGCTGTGATAGTCGGGCTTGCGTGTATGTTTTCCAGTACGATCATTGGCCTCAAACTCCTGCCAACCACTGTGTTACACCACAAACATAGCGGCGAACTGATGGTTGGCTTACTCCTGATTCAGGATATGATCGCCATCCTCACCCTTATTCTCCTCGGCGTAATGAGTGGCGATTCCGAGCATCCGGTCTGGCAGCCATTTATAGCACTGCCAATACTCGCTGGCGGCTGCTACCTGATCGTTAAGTATCTTCTCTTACCATTGATCCAGCGCTTTGACCGCTATCAGGAATATCTTTTCATCATGGCGATTGGCTGGTGCCTGGCCGTCGCTGAAGGTGCTGCCTATGTTGGCCTGTCTGAGGAAATCGGTGCATTTATTGCGGGCGTCACTCTGGCAACCAGCCCTATCGCGCAGTTCATGGCCATCAGCCTCAAGCCACTGCGTGATTTCTTTTTGGTGATGTTCTTCTTCACTCTCGGTGCAGGGGTCAATCTGGGAATGCTTGAGGATGTACTTCTGGGAGCAGCACTTCTCGCTGCCGCAGTACTGATTCTGAAGCCACTGACCTTCCGGCTGCTACTTGGCCGTTTCAGTGAAACACCCCGGCTTGCGTGGGATGTGGGTTTCCGTCTCGGGCAAATCAGTGAGTTTTCGCTTCTGGTGGTCTTTGTCGCAATTGAGAGCGCGCTACTTAGCGAGCGCGCTTCACTGCTAGTACAGGCAACGGCGATTATGACGTTTGTTCTGTCCAGCTATATTGTTGTATTCAATTACCCCAACCCAATCGCAATCAGCGATAGGTTGAGACGCGATTGAATCAGTCTTTATTCAGGTTGACGCGATAGCGGCCGACGCCTTCACCTTTGATGATCCGGGCAAGAACGTCCGGAAGTTCTTTGCGGCCAATTTCAGTCGTCATACTCTCAAGGCTGTCCAGCTTCCAATCGGCTGCGGCCTTATCCAGTACCGCCTGTTTATCCGCTCGTGGAATCTCAACAGAACCCACACCAAGAAGGCTGACGCCACGCAGAATAAACGGGAACACACTCGCTTCCACTTTAACTCCGGCAATCATACCGCACGTTGTCACAGCGCCCTCAGGCATCAGTTGCGGCAATATGGCTGACACCATATCCCCACCGACCGTATCAACCGCAGCCTGATAGACAGGCTTCGCCATCGCCTTACCCTTCAGTGACAGCACGTTATCACGGCTTACGATGCGTTTTGCACCCAGAGATTCGAGCCAGTCGTTCTTATCTGCCTTACCGGAAAGCGCAACAACACTGTAGCCAAGCTTAGACAGCAGAGAGACCGCCACAGAGCCAACACCGCCAGTAGCACCCGTAACCAGTACTGGACCGCGATCTGGAGAGATACCTGCGCGTTCAAGCTTTTGTACGCTCAGGGCGGCTGTAAAGCCTGCAGTTCCCCATGCCATTGCTTCTGCCGCCGAGATGCCTGCTGGCTTCTTAAGCACCCAAGCCGCTGGCACACGGATATGCTGGCCGTAACCACCACTCGTATTCATGCCGAGGTCATAACCGAAAACGACGACTTCATCACCCTTGGCAAATGCACTATCGCTGCTTTCAAGAACAACCCCTGCAGCATCAATGCCTGGCGTATGGGGGTATTCTTTGGTCACACCGCGATTACCGCTGGCCGAGAGCGCGTCTTTGTAGTTCACCGAGGAGTAAGACACCTCAATAAGAACATCACCTTCTGGCAAGTCAGCATCACTTTGTTCAACCCACGACGCTTCAAATTTCTTATCCGCTTCGACTACCCGATATGCTAAAAAACTCATCGTCTTACCCCTTCGTCTGCATCTGATTCTGAACAGCGGTCAGCACACGTGTAACAGCACGCTCAAATCCAGCCTGGGCGGCAAAGCCCATGCGTTCCTGAAATGAGCGGCGATACTCATATGCGACGGTATACACATCCGCGCGCTCGCATGCTGAGACAAGATAGTCGTCACTTGTTCCTACTTCGTCTATCAGCTTTTGGTCGAGTGCCTGCTGGCCATACCAGATATCGCCGGTAGCAACCGCATCGATATCTACGCGAGGACGAAACTGTTTTACGTGTTGTTTGAACAGCACGTGAGTATCGTTCAGGTCGGACTGAAACTTCTCCCGCGCTTTATCGGTGTTCTCACCAAACATGGTCACTGTGCGCTTGTATTCGCCTGCAGTGAACATCTCGAAATCGACATCGTTTTTCTTCAGGAGCTTATTAAAATTCGGTAGCTGAGCAACAACACCAATCGACCCTACAATCGCGAAAGGCGCCGCAACGACCCGATCGGCAAGGCACGCCATCATGTAACCGCCACTGGCAGCCACTTTGTCGATACAGACAGTGAGCTGTATGCCCTTGTCGCGGATACGTTTCAGCTGTGACGCTGCAAGGCCGTACGAGTGCACCATGCCGCCACCACTTTCGAGACGAATCACGACCTCATCGTCTTTGGTGGCCATGGTCAGCACTGCTGTGATCTCGCGACGCATAAGATCAACATCAGACGCTTTGATGTCACCGTCAAAGTCGATAACGTAGACACGTTTGGTTTCTTTCGACGCATCTGCACCGGCAGAAGCCGCTTTCTTTTCTGCCTTCTGTTTGGCTTTTTCTTCTTTCTTACGCTCTTTCTCAAGATGCTTCAGAGTTGCTTCTGTATTGATTTCACTCTCGAGCTGCTCTTTGTAGTCTTCAAGCTGCTCATTGAGTTTACGAATCTTAAGCTCACCCTCAGACCCCGACTTTTTTTGTCGACTGCCGAGAGCAATCATTCCACCGACGACCACCAAAATGGCCACAACCAATGTGACGGTCTTCAACAGAAAGCTGCCGTAATCTGCAATAAACTCCACTCAGATATCCTTTAATCCTGTATTTGGGAAAAGCCAGCATAACGAAAACCCGGCAGGCCGCAAGCTCTGTCAGGCAAGAGAAGTCACCGCCGTTTGAAATTCAAACAATCGTTCGAATTTCGTTGACACCTTTTGGAGGGCCACTTAGAGTGTCGACAGGCCTGAACAGGCACGAATCAACGGCAGTACTTTCGCCGCCGTAGAACAATACGTAAGTAACCGAAGGATATTGATATGTCATCTGCTGCTGAATTCATCAATGAAATGAACGCTAAATTCAACCCGGCTGCCGCTGAAGGCCTGGACCTGGTTTTCCAGTTCAACATCGAAGATGCGGACAACTACCACCTGATCGTTAAAGACGGCGCCTGCGAAGTTGTTCAGGGTGAAGCGGGTGATCCTAACGTCACTCTGATCATGAACAGCGAAACACTTCAGGGCATCGTTAATGGTGATCTGGACGGTATGATGGCATTCATGTCTGGCCAACTGAAAGTTGAAGGCGACATGATGCTGGCCACTAAGCTGGGCGAACTGTTCCCTGCTTAATAATTGCCAGATTGAAAAAAAGCGGCCTCAGGCCGCTTTTTTTGTATCTCTTTTTGTATCTCTGTTCTGCTTTTTGTTTCACCACTGACTAGCGACAGCAGTTTCTGCAACGTCATTCACTGGGCGGGCAACCAAACCTTTTGTCGTGCGGACAACACTGAAGACCGCTCCGTTTTCCATAGGCATGTAGACTGCGCTACCGAAATCAGCGTCCAGCCAAAGATCGTAGTTACGCAACCAGCTCCAGATATCAAAACCCTCGGAGCCTCCGAAGCCATAGACCGTTCTCGGTGAATTACGCTCTTCCTCAAGACTCAGATATCTCCCAGACAGTCGGTCAAAGCGATACAGAGGCTCTTTACCGAGGGCAAGCAGCGGGCCGGTCCAGACAAGCATACGAACATCAAGCTGCCACTGGTCGCCTTTCACAACGAAACGCTCTTCTTCACCCTCAGAATCAACCAGTGTCAGATCAAACACCTGCGGCTCAATCTCATAAATACTGACTGTCGCCAAGGGTCGTTCCTGAATTGCAGAGCGATAACTCGCCAGATCCCAGACAACCAGCCCCAACCATATCGCACCAGCAATCAGCACCATGCCCGCTGTACCGCGCAGCCATTGCCTGAACCATCCTTTTCTGGCCCACAGAAAAAGTGCGACAACAACCGCGATAAAAATAGCGACACTACTGATAAGTGTCAGACTAGTTTGCAACATGACCAGCTCTCAGTTGCACCATACTTTCTTCGGCCATACGCAACGCATCACTGCCTCCGGAAGCGGGTGAATCATAAGTATCCAGATAGTACTCAACTGCAGTTACCGCGTCAGCAAATGCATCCATATCCTGAGCCGAAGGTGCCACTCTCGAATCCATCACCTGATGCTCGACGAACTCTTCAAGCTCAAGCAACATGGAGCGAAGGTCTGCCTTACCTAGAAAAATAACAGCACCACTGACATCACGCAGACTCTTGCCCACGTTCTTAACGTGCAGCTTATCACCGCTATCTACGTAAGAAGCTACCGCTCTCTTAACCATAACAAGAGCAGTAACGGACTCAGAAACCACAGCAATGTTTGCTTCTTTGAGCGTTACCGGATCAATAACCTGAGCGCCCTTCAGGCTATTAGACTGAACAATTGCCTGAACATCCTGCTCAATGCGAATAATATCGTCCGCCAGGCCTTCAATATCTGTCTGCCCCGAGCGAATCTGGCGAATGACCCCGTCGGCTAATTCAGCGGTTGGGTTCATATCAACCATAATCAGCGTGTCGGAGATGCGCTCCAGTCGCTCAATCAGCTCTGAGTCTTCAGCGGCCAGCTCTGGATTTCGCTGGCTACGATCAATAATATCTTTCAGCGCTTCGATTTCATCCTGAAGTGCGCGAGCAAAAGACACCAACGCAGACTGATCAGGACCACTCAAATCATTACGGGTGACTCGCAGCTCCCGCTCACGAACGTGATCAGTCAACTGGAAGCTGCTGTGCAGCACCTTCAGCCGATCAGATTCTGGCTGCGCCAACGCGACCAGGTATAGAAATTCTTTCAGCAGCGCATCCGAGGGTTGTTCATTAAACGCGCCCCCTTCTGATGCCTGAAGTTTGCGGACCTGTCGGTCCAGCTGCCCGACCAGCGATATACGCTGCGACGTCACTTCGAAATCTTCCTGCTGCAATGCATCCAGGGCGCCCGAGACCACTTCCCAGAAAACCCAGCCATGTGTGCCTCTGGCAGCCTGCTCAAGCCGCTCTACTGCCCTGACCAGCACCTGCAGCGGACCTCGTTTACCTGAGCCACGAATAAGACCCAACAAACCCAACTGCAGCATCTGCCGCACGCGACGATACGCTACCGTACGGTTGGCAGACGCAGACGGCTGATCCAGTTTGGGGCGTAAGTTATTAAGGAAGAAATAGCCTTCAGGCAATCCCTTCTCGGCACGCTCACGACGTACCAGATTGATCGTGGGTATCAACAAAGAAGGTGCAACATCCTGACCAGTAATCACAAACTCAATGTATCGTTTCAGATACACCACAGCCTGAGTGCTGGCTTCAAGAAGGCCCTCATTAACACCGGATTTGAGTGATCGACGAATAGTCTCGGTCAGTTCTTCACACAAGCGTTCGCCTGCGCGGAAATCGAGCATTTTAAACGTGCCGCGCAGCTGCCGGATTTCTTCGAGGAAAGCGCGGATGGTTTCTTCACTGCCATCGCTGCTGTAGTTATCCAGCTGAACCGCTGCATGGTCCAGCGCGTGTTCAATCTCTCTGCGCACGACGTGTAACGACGATGCAAACTGATTTGAAGCTTCTGCGCTAGGTAAATCTGCCATTTTTATTGTCTTCCTGTCCGGCCGATGCTGCTGCCGGTTTGTTTATCACTGATTAGTCGCTCTGGCGGATTCTACCGAAGTGATGAGTGCTTTCACCTATTGGCAGACAGACGCACCGATATCCCGAAGAAGCGGCATAATTCAACATAACCTGACCGGGTGATAAATCCGTGCTCGCCTTCTCAGTTTCACTATTCAGCTTTTTATTATTAAGAGCGGCGCCAAAGCGCCCCTTCACTTTTCTTATCAATTAAATCCAGAAACGCCTCATGAGCTGCGGTTTCTTCATTAGTGGCCTTTACGACCTTCAACGCCGCGGCATCGATATTAATGTCCCCAAGATCCAGTTCTACGACCTCTGACTCTGACTCGTCCTCCCCAAGGGCGAGGTCAGTCTGGCCGCCTGTCATCATCAGATAAACATCGGCCAGGATCTCAGCATCGAGCAACGCTCCGTGAAGCTCACGATGCGAGTTATCAATGCCGTAGCGCTTACACAAGGCATCAAGACTCGCACGCGCCCCAGGGTGCATCTGGCGCGCCATCACGAGAGTATCGAGAATGCCACAGAAATCCCGTGTTGGCGTCATATTCAGTCGCGAGAACTCGGCATCCATCATGCCAACGTCAAACGGCGCGTTATGAATGACCAGTTGAGCACCATCAATAAACGAGCGGAAGTCATCGACCACCTGACCGAACACGGGCGCGCCCTGCTCTATCAACCATTCATTAGTAATACCATGAACTTCCGCCGCCTCTTCATCAATCGGTCGCTCAGGATTGATATAGACGTGATAATGCCGTCCGGTCAGCTTGCGTTTAATAACCTCAACACAACCAATTTCGATGATTCTGTGACCATCACCAATACCGGTGGTTTCCGTATCAAGTACTACCTGTCTCATTTAACTGCCTCTGCTGCACCACGATTTGCCAGTTGATCAGCACGTTCATTTCCGTCGTGACCGGCGTGGCCTTTAACCCAGTGCCATTCTACCTGATGGCGCGCGCATTCTTTGTCCAGAGCCTGCCACAAATCCTTATTTTTCACAGGTTGCTTTGACGCCGTCTTCCAACCGTTCTTCTTCCACCCGGCCAGCCACTGATTAATACCTTGTTTCACGTATTTGGAGTCTGTAGTCAGAATGACCTGGCAAGGACGAGTCAGCGCTTTCAACCCCTCGATGGCTGCCATCAACTCCATGCGGTTGTTTGTCGTATTGTCTTCACCACCCCACAGCTCTTTCTCATTTGCGCCGTATTTTAACAGTGCGCCCCAACCACCAGGGCCAGGGTTCCCCTTGCACGCACCATCGGTGAACAACTCTACCTTCATGACTTACATTGACCCTTTTGTTCTGGATACTGGCTTTCGGGTTGCTGGAATCGCAAACCCCAGCTTTGATTCGCGGCGCACTTTACGCTCTGAACGGATCGTTGTCATGCCCGCTACTGTTTTACGTGCAACCAGAATATACACATTACCCGCAAAGATCCGGTTGCCCGCCAGAACCCGGTCAACGCGACGACTCAGGGCCTCCGAGCCAATCTTTATAGGCCAAAGGTGTGCCGCAGTAGTGACATTTTCGACCCGAAAGTCCAGCAACATTAACCAGTCTGATAAGCGCAATGGCGCGACCGGATTGGACACCCAGGGCAGCTCCGTAGACATGGTCCGCAGCCACCGGGCACCACCCCAGGCACTGTAGGGATTGAAGCCAACGACCACCAGATAGCCACCAGAGACCAGCGTACGGGTTGCCTCCCGCACGAGCTGGTGTGGCCGGTTTGTCATATCAAGCGCATGCTGCAGAACAACAACATCTAACGTCTCGTTGGGGAAAGGCCAATGCGTATTGTCGATTCGAGCCTGACAGTCAACCAAACCTTTTTGCCAAGGCATCCCAACCCGAAAGGTATGGTCCGCTCTGCTGCGACTGAGGAACTTAGGGTCAGTATCGACGCCGGCATACAGCAAATGGCGCCCTCGGAGGTGTGAGACCCTTTCTTCCAGCCAGGAACCTTCAAGCGCCATCAGTCGCTGTGTGTCCTTGCGGCTTAACCACCGCTTCTGAACCTGAGTTTTTATTCTGTGGCCGTGTTTCATTTGACACTGTTCGCCTTGCGGGCATGGATTATGCTGATAGACTGACAGAAAAACGTAGTCAGACACCAGTTGTATGAAGTTATTGCAAGTATGCCTGCTGACGGCAGTCCTGTCAGCGTGCAGTTCCATCGCCCCGAAAAACGAACCTGCCTCCGAAGACACGATCGCCGGCGCCGCGCCAGATCAGCCAGTCAGTCAAGCCACGACAGATATCACGATAGATACCCTGACAGAAGCAGAGGCTGAAGATGAGGTCACAGAGCCTCTGTCTCCGGCAACCTCCTGGGACCGGGTAGTACGTAATTTCGGGTTAGAACTCGATACATCGAATGCGCGTGTGAAACGCCATATGGATTGGTACATCAAACACCCGAGGCACCTTGAGCAGGTGTCTGATCGCGCGCGTCGCTACCTGCATTACATTGCAAGCGAAGTTGAACGACGTGAAATTCCTGGTGAGTTGGCACTTCTGCCAGTGGTTGAAAGTGCTTTTGACCCTTTCGCGTACAGCCATGGTCGCGCATCTGGCGTCTGGCAGTTCATACCATCCACCGGGCGCGCCTACGGTCTGCATCAGGACTGGTGGCACGATGGCCGCCGGGATATCCGCAGCGCTACCAATGCCGCCCTCGACTACCTGGAATATCTCGCTGGTCGGTTTGACGGCGACTGGATGCTAGCTCTCGCGAGCTACAACTCAGGCGCTGGCACCGTAAGAAAGGCCATCAGAAAAAACAAGCGTAAGGGCTTAGATACCGATTTCTGGAGCCTCGACCTACCCAAAGAAACCCGGGCTTACGTACCAAAACTAGTCGCAATTTCTTACTTATTGAAGAACAGAGAAAACTATGACATCGCCTGGAAAGACGTCGAAGATGCTCCTTACTTTGCCGTTGTTCCAACAGGCGGACAGATCGATCTGTCACAGGTTGCCGAACTTGCAAACACCGACCTGGATGAAATATATCGCCTGAACCCCCAGTTCAATCGCTGGGCGACGCATCCTGAAGGACCGCATGAAGTTCTGATCCCAGCGACACAGGAATTTCTTTATCTCGACAACCTCGCAAACCTCGACGAGAACGCCCGACTGAAGTGGCAACGCTACACCGTACGCTCTGGCGATAGCCTGATCACGATTGCGCGTAAACACAACATCACCGCAGACGTTGTCCGCAGTGCCAACCAGTTACGATCAGACACCATTTACGCAGGCCAACAGCTGCTTATTCCGTCTGCGCTAAAGGCCGGCGGAGAGTACGGACTCAGCCTGAGCGAACGCCTGACCCGCAAACAGAATGCAGGTCAGACATCGAATCGTTCTCAACGCGTTGATTACCGTGTTAAGAACGGGGATAGCTTCTGGAAAATCGCCCGCATGTACGATACCTCAGTCAACAAGCTGAGCCGCTGGAATGGCATGGCCCCCGGCGACCCATTAAAGGTTGGCCAAAAGCTGACGATCTGGACGACGGAATCTAACGGTCAGCGCGAAGAAGTTCGCAAGGTGTACTACAAAGTACGCAGCGGCGACAACCTCAGCACCATTGGCTCACGGTTTAATGTCAGTGTTTCTGAAATTAAGCGCTGGAACTCCAGCAAGCTGGGTGGACGCTATCTCAAGCCCGGCCAGAACCTGACGCTGTATGTAGATGTCATTCGCTAGAGCAGCTCTGGCCATACTGGCGCTCTGGTCGACTCTGAGTGCCTCAACAACATACGCTCTGGACGTCTTCACCGAAGACGCAAAGACACTCCCTGAGCTCCCTGTCATTGACGTCATAAAGCCAACGCCCGCAATGAGAATTGCGGGTGCGTTCACAACACTCGCCGCGACCATTCCCAAAAACTGGAAGCGGTTGCCTTCAGCGCCGTCAGACGACCTGCTCGACGACCTCTATGTTCCGCTCGCAGGAAAGCCTGATCGCAGCGGGCTAAGACCGCCCCTATTAGCAGCGAGCTGGCACGACGAACCTGAGAAACACCGGATTATTTTCCGCCTTCATCCATCCGCCATCTGGAGTGACGGTATTCCCGTGACCACAAAAGACGTGGTCTACACCCTCTTTTACCTCTCTGAACTGACATCCGGAACCCCCTACCAGCGTCAGCTCATCGATCAAATGCTGACCGGCATCACCCAATACGATGCTGAGCACTTTGCACTACATTATTCAACAGACTATGACGAGGCACCTGCCGCCTTGTTTGGGCTGCGGATCATGCCCGGACACGCAGCCGGACTGGGGGCCGATGCACTACCTCCCGTTAATGGGCCATACTTACCCGTCGACTTGAATGATACGACCATGAGTCTTGAGAGAAATACAGACTGGTGGGGGGACAACATCCCGGCATTGAGCAACCGCTTCAGTATTCGTCGATTGATCATACACAGGGCCTCCCCTGACAGGTTTGATCAATTTATTCAGGGCCAGGTTGACTGCATAAGCACAACAGCCAGGTCAGACATGCCAGACGCCTGGCTAAAAGCGCTTCTTGATACTAAAAACATCACTCACATCGTCAGCGATGCAGATCCCGCATTAAAGGTGTTGCTGATTGCTTCGAGCAGCCTTGATAAGCGTCGATTCTCTCTTCTGACAGAACAGGTCCGCGACGCGATCAATGGAGAGAAACCGCAAGAGCTGATCGCTGACGTCATTTTCAGCCCTGCGCCAACACTCAGGTGGGCAGGACAGGCTGGCTACTCACAGGTACCGGCGCGCATATTCAAATCCCGGATTCGCACTGGTTTTTTTGAAGCGGCCGTCATTGCTATCCCGCAGACTAATACGGTTGAATCCCCTGAGAGTTACGCTAACGATCTTCAATATCTGACGGCGAACGATAGCAATCTCCATATTGCCGCTCTATACGACATTCCCTATTATCAATATGCTTGCTGGCCTTGGGTAACGCTCCCCGAGCCCGGAGAGAAGAAGGGAAATCTTCTTTCCCCGTCAGATATTTACAGTGGCGGTTATATCGGCCTGGACCGGCGTCAAAGAGCGCGCGTTCTGGGCAGGCCAGATCGGGATGACGACGAAGAGCCGGTAATCATACGCTATCCCGCAACGAACAATACGACACAAACAGAATAACAGGAGCCTATCGTGGGTCTACTCAGTGGCAAAAAAGCCCTTATTGTTGGCGTAGCCAGCAAACACTCTATCGCCTATGCCATTGCAGAGGCATTTCACAGAGAAGGCGCCGAACTCGCTTTTACTTACCAGGGCGACAAGCTTGGCGACCGTGTAAAAAAAATGGCGGCAGAATGGAACTCAGATCTTTGTTTTCCGTGTGACGTATCCTCGGACGAGGATATTCAAGGCGTATTCGACTCACTCAAGCAGCAATGGGACGGCATCGACATTCTCATCCATTCTGTTGGATTCGCGCCTGCAGAAGAACTTAATGGTGACTACCTCGACATCACTAGTCGCGAAGGTTTCCGCATTGCACATGACATCAGCTCATACAGCTTCGTAGCACTCGCCAAGCATGCAAAACCCATGATGGAGGGACGAAATGGCGCCATGCTGACCCTCACCTATCATGGTTCTCAGCAGACGCTGCCGAACTACAACGTCATGGGGCTCGCCAAAGCCTCTCTGGAAGCGTCTGTCCGCTATCTTGCGGGCTCAACTGGCCCAGACGGTATCCGGGTCAACTCCATTTCTGCAGGACCAATCAAAACACTGGCAGCATCAGGCATTAAGAGCTTCCGCAAAATGCTCAAGAAAAATGCGGAACGCGCTCCTCTGAAGCGAAACATCACGGCCGCTGAAGTCGCCAACACAGCCGTATTCCTGTGTTCAGACATGGCATCGGGTGTGACAGCGCAGAACATCTACGTTGATGGCGGGTTCAATACCTGCGCAATGAGCCTGGAAGAGATGGAAGACTGATTCCAGACCACGCTCAGCGACCAATAAAAAAGGCAGCCAATGGCTGCCTTTTCTTATTCAGGACAAGATACAAATCACTGAACAATCTCAGTGTTCGCCTTTGACCATGCCTGATAGCTAACCATATCGTCTCGAGCGGACTGGTTACGAACAGCCGTTTTAAGCTCTTCGGTCACAGCCATATCGTCCCAGGACTTACGATCTACAGATGTCAGCTTCACGACGGTATAACCGACGGGTGAAGACACGACATCAGACTCACCTTCAGCCAGAGAGAACGCCTTTTGCTGTGCTACGCGAGGCGCTTCCGTTGACTGGCGCAATGTGGTGGTAGCTTCATTCCATTCAGCATCTGCAACACCTTCAAGAATCGCTTTTGCTTTATCAGAAGCAGCCTCAAGGGCTTTCTGACTGGTAAGCGCAGCTACGACCTGGCCACGTACTTCATCAAGTGGTTTAGGCTGGGCATCCTGATAATCATCAACGACAAACACCATAGAGCCAGATTCCATATCCACCAGATCACTCAGCTCACGATCAAGCTTCATGTTATCTTCAAAGGCTGTGCGACGAACCTGATCTGAATCAGCAACACCCTGACCGCTTGTTTGGGTAAAGTAATCGCTGGTCTGAACTTCCAGACCTGAACTTGCTGCAAGCTCTTCAATAGTCTCTGCCGAAAAGGCCGAATTCGCAAGCTCCTGGCTGCGCTCCGCGAACAGGAAGCCGGCCTTCTCCGCTTTCACAATATCGACCAGTTCATCACGAACCTCAGACATTGCGGGTACATCTGCCGACTGCACTGACACAGCTTTAATAATATGCACACCGAACTCAGTGACGACCGGCTCTGACACACCGCCTTCTTCCAGAGCATAAAGAGCATCATCAAACGCTGGGTCAAACGCACCGCGTGGATTCACGCCCAGAGAGCCGCCCATATCGGCTGAGCCACCATCTTCTGACAAGTCTGCCGCAACAGCCGCGAAAGACTCACCACTATCCAAACGAGCGCGAGCTGCCTCAGCCAGTTCAATGGCTTCGCTTTCTGAGCGATCTTCAGTCAGGAACAGAATATGTGCAGATTCACGCTGCTCAGTCTGCTCAATATCAGCAACATAATCCTGGTACGCCACTTCGAGATCTTCTTCAGTGACTTCCTGCGCGTTTTCGATGCTATCGCGAGACAAAAGAACGTAGCGGATTCGCGCACGCTCTGGCGTCATAAAACGTTGAATGTTTTCGTCGTAGTACGCAGTAATTTCGTCGTCAAGAACTTCTACAGAATCCTTGAACTGATCAGCCGACACAGACGCGTAAGAGAATGTCCGCTGTTCGTTTTCAAGAGACTGACGAAGTTGCATTTCGAAGGGAGTTTCAATGGTCGACAGCATAAAGGCTGCACGCACCTGGTTCTGACGAACACTATCGGCAAGCATAGCGCGGTACTGAGCAACGGAATAACCGTTCATGCGCAACACCAGTTTAAATTGTTCAGGATCGTACTCACCAGCCGTCTGGAAGGACGGTGTATTTACGATCATCTGATCGATAATACCTTTTGCAGCATACAGATCCAGCTTGTCGGCCTGAGTTTGAGCAACCTTCTCGTTAATTAATTGCTCTACCGCAGACTGTTCAAGAAACTTGTCGTTGAACAGGCCTTCATCATACTGGTCGCCAAACTGGCGGCGCAGTTGATTTTTCTGTTCAGCAATTTTCTGCTGCACTTCAACGCGGCTGATCTCGTAGTCGCCAACCGTCGCTACGGGTTTTTCACCACCGCCCAGATTTACGATGCTTTCGACACCCCAAAGTGCGAAAACAACAATAATAAAACCTACGATGATTTTGGCGATGATGCCCTGCGCATTATTACGCATGGTCTGTAGCATGTTTCCTCCCTAATGCCCGGTACTTCCGGGCTTAGTGCCTACCGCGACAGGCGGCATTAATAATTATAAGAGCTGATCGTCAGCAACAGCACTATACACAAAAAAAGCGCATCTAGGATGCGCTTTATTCTGGCGGACCGGACGGGACTCGAACCCGCGACCCCCGGCGTGACAGGCCGGTATTCTAACCAACTGAACTACCGGTCCTAACCCTTAAAACGGTGTCTTAGTTGACAGCGTCTTTCAGCGCTTTACCAGGCTTGAAGCCAGGTACTTTAGCCGCTTTGATTTCGATCGGAGCGCCAGTCTGCGGATTACGACCTGTACGAGCGGCACGCTCTTTAACCAGGAATGTACCAAAGCCAACCAGAGCAACCTGATCACCTTCTTTCAGAGCACCGCCCACTGCCTCAATCATGGCATCCAGAGCACGACCAGCCGCTGCTTTTGGCAGATCAGCAGAAGCCGCAATAGCATCAATCAATTCAGACTTGTTCACACTTATCCCCTTATTGCATCCATATCTTTAGTTTTGTTGTGCGACTGGATGATCGCTACAGAAACTTGAGAGCGTTGATTTATACCAACTACCCCCAAGAGCGTCAAGCGGCCTTAGTGGGTACTTGGCCGACCTGAGTCATCTTTTTTAGTGTTCGCATCATCAGTGGTCATAATTTCACCAATCACGTCCTCTGGTTTGCTCTCCAATGCGACATCAAGAACTTCATCAATCCAGTCCACAGGAAGCACCTGCAAATCTGCTTTAATGTTATCCGGAATGTCTTTCAGATCTTTTTCATTCTCTTTTGGAATGACGACCGTCTTAATTCCACCGCGATGCGCCGCAAGAAGTTTTTCTTTCAGCCCACCAATCGCCAGTACCTTGCCACGCAACGTGATCTCACCCGTCATAGCAACATCTGCCCTGACCGGAATCCCCGTCATAACAGACACAAGAGCCGTGACCATGCCGATACCTGCGCTCGGGCCATCTTTCGGTGTCGCCCCCTCAGGCACGTGTATGTGCAGGTCGTGCTTCTCGAAGTAATCTTCCGCGATCCCCATACCCGCAGCCCGCGAACGAACAACAGTCAGCGCCGCCTGAATCGACTCCTGCATCACCTCGCCCAGCTTACCGGTTTTCACGATACGGCCTTTACCCGGCGTCGCAGCACCTTCGAGTGTCAGTAGCTCACCACCCACAGACGTCCATGCGAGGCCAGTAACCTGCCCTACCTGATTATCAGACGCGGCAAGGCCGTAAGAGAACTTGCGCACTCCGAGGTAGTCCTGGAGCATTTCTTCACTGATTTCGCGCTGCACATCTGACTTATCGAGCATATTCGCCTTAACCACCCGGCGGCACAGCTTCGCTACTTCGCGCTCAAGGCCTCGTACACCGGCTTCGCGAGTGTAGTAGCGAATAATTTCGCGCAGGCGCTCATCAGACACCTCAATTTCGCTATCTTTCAAGCCATTCAGCTTGATCTGCTTCGGCAGCAAATAACGACGAGCAATGTTAACTTTTTCATCTTCGGTATAACCCGGAATACGAATAACTTCCATCCGATCCAGCAGCGGACCTGGAATATCCATACTGTTCGATGTGCAGACAAACATCACATCAGACAGATCGTAATCTACTTCAAGGTAGTGATCAGCGAATGCCGTGTTCTGCTCCGGATCAAGCACCTCAAGAAGTGCCGATGCCGGATCACCGCGATGATCCATACCCATCTTGTCAATTTCATCCAACAGGAAGAGCGGGTTCTTCACTTCAACCTTGGACATTTTCTGAATGAGCTTACCCGGCATAGAACCGATATAAGTGCGACGGTGACCGCGAATTTCTGCCTCATCACGAACGCCACCCAGAGCCATTCTTACAAACTTACGATTGGTCGCGCGGGCAATGGATTTACCCAGTGACGTCTTACCTACACCTGGAGGCCCAACCAGACAGAGCACCGCGCCTTTCACCTTCTTCACGCGGCTCTGGACGGCCAGATATTCAAGGATTCGCTCCTTCACCTCTTCGAGACCAAAGTGATCAGCATCGAGGATCTCGCTCGCTTTGGTAATGTCGTTATTAACCCGGCTACGTTTTTTCCACGGAATATTGATCAGCCAGTCGAGATAACCGCGAACCACTGATGCTTCTGCCGACATCGGTGACATCATGCGCAATTTCTTGAGTTCGGCATCAGCTTTCTCACGGGCGTCTTTACTCATGCCCGACTCTTCGATGCGATTAGTCAGCTCTTCAAACTCATTAGAGCCGTCTTCCATATCGCCGAGTTCTTTCTGAATGGCTTTCATCTGCTCATTCAGATAGTACTCCCTCTGGCTTTTTTCCATCTGTTTCTTAACGCGACCGCGTATGCGCTTCTCAACCTTAAGAAGGTCAATCTCAGATTCCATCAATTCCATCAGGTGCTCAACACGATCTTTTGCGTTCAGAACTTCCAGAACGTCCTGCTTCTCTTCAAGCTTGAGCGAAAGGTGGGCAGCAATGGTGTCAGCGAGTCGACTGGCATCTTCAATGTTGGATATTGTCGACAGAACCTCACTCGGGACTTTTTTCGACAACTGAACATACTGTTCGAAGTGACCTGTTAAAGAACGGAGCAGAACTTCGTTCTCTCGCTCGCTCAGGTCTTCTTCTTCGACAACGGTAATATCACCGCGATACATATCCCCGGCATCGACCAGATTGTCGAGGCGAGCACGAACATCACCTTCCACAAGTACTTTCACCGTACCGTCAGGGAGCTTCAGCAGCTGCAGGATGGTCGCAAGCGTACCGGTCTCATGCATACCTTCAAGAACAGGCGCATCGTCGGCGGCATCGCGCTGCGCGGCCAGCATGATGCGCTTATCTCCATCCATTGCCTCCTGCAGTGCGTTGATCGATTTTTCACGTCCGACAAACAGAGGAATGACCATCGCTGGAAACACCACGACGTCACGAAGAGGCAACAACGGAAGGTTTTGCTGTGACATATTTACAACCTGTTCAAAGTATCTGTAACACTATTGATATTGGGGATGGCAACAGAGGATTACAAGGGGATAGAAAAAGAAAAGGAGCCAATCGGCCCCTTCTCTGTAAAGCAATTCTAAAAGTGTGGATCAGTCGTCATCTGGTGAGACTTTACCAACATCATTGCTTTCATAGATGATCAGAGGTTCTGCCTCGCCGCGAATCACAGAGTCTTCCACGACGACTTTAGCAACGTGATCTTCGGAAGGTACACGATACATACTATCCAATAACGCGGCTTCCAGAATCGAGCGCAAACCACGAGCACCCGTCTTGCGTTCCATCGCCAATTTGGCGATAGCATCCAAGGCAGAATCACGAAGTTCCAGCTCGACATCCTCCATCTCGAACAAACGCTGATACTGACGAACCAGCGAGTTCTTAGGCTCAGTCAGAATACGTACCAGTGCATCTTCATCGAGCTCATCGAGCGTTGCCACAACCGGCAGACGACCGATAAATTCTGGAATCAGACCAAACTTAACCAGGTCACCCGACTCAATTTCACGAAGCACGTCACCGACGGCCTTCTCATCTTCTTTGCCTTTGACAGTGGCAGAGAAGCCAATTGAGCTTTTCTCAGAGCGGTCGCGAATGATGTTGTCGAGTCCAGCAAAAGCACCACCACAAATAAACAGGATATTACCCGTATCTACCTGCAGGAACTCCTGCTGCGGATGCTTACGTCCACCCTGAGGCGGAACCGATGCAACCGTACCTTCAATCAGCTTGAGCAATGCCTGCTGAACACCCTCACCCGACACATCGCGTGTGATCGAAGGGTTGTCAGACTTACGTGAAATCTTATCGATTTCATCGATATACACGATACCACGCTGCGCCTTATCAACGTCATAGTCACACTTCTGAAGCAGTTTCTGGATGATATTCTCAACATCCTCACCCACATAACCCGCTTCCGTAAGCGTCGTCGCGTCAGCGATTGTGAATGGTACATTCAGCAGTCGCGCCAACGTTTCTGCCAGCAGCGTTTTACCACTACCCGTCGGACCGATCAGCAGGATATTACTTTTAGAAAGCTCTACGCCAGCCTTGCCACCATCATGCTGCAAGCGCTTGTAGTGGTTGTAAACGGCCACGGCCAACACAACCTTCGCTTTGTCCTGGCCAATGACGTATTCATCCAGTGTCGCCTTGATCTCCTGCGGAGTCGGCAACTGGTCTGAGCTCCCTTTTGTTTCGGCGTCCTGTACTTCCTCACGAATGATGTCGTTGCACAAATCAACGCATTCGTCACAGATAAACACCGAAGGCCCGGCGATCAACTTACGGACTTCATGCTGGCTTTTACCGCAAAAAGAGCAGTAAAGCAGCTTACCGTCGTCGCCTTTGCCTTTTGTTTCGTCGGTCATTCGACTGCCTCGTCGTCTTACTTACTGTTTATTCAAAGATGGATGCTTCCGACGGCAATTTCAAGCCGCCGGAGAGAATTAACGCGGAATATTTCGTTATGCCCGTTTTGTCAGGACTTCATCGACAATACCGTAGGCTTTCGCCGCTTCTGCATCCATAAAGTTATCGCGTTCAGTATCCGCAATGACTTTGTCCAGCGGTTGGCCCGTATGTTCCGCAAGAATGCGATTCAGACGGTCCTTTGTGTCCTGAATGTTCTGAGCATGGATGAGAATGTCAGTTGCCTGACCCTGAGCACCACCGCTTGGCTGGTGAATCATCACTCGTGAATTCGGCACGCTGTAACGCTTGCCTTCGGCACCGGCTGCCAGCAGAAATGCGCCCATCGAGCACGCCTGACCAATAACCATAGTGCTCACATCCGGCTTAATGAACTGCATGGTGTCATAGATCGACATGCCTGCAGTTACCGAACCACCCGGTGAGTTAATGTAAAGGTGAATATCTTTATCCGGGTTCTCAGACTCAAGGAACAGCAGCTGAGCTACGACCAGGTTAGCCATATGGTCTTCGACCTGACCCACCAGAAAGATGACGCGCTCTTTCAATAAGCGTGAGTAGATGTCGTAAGAGCGCTCGCCGCGCGCGGACTGCTCTACCACCATTGGTACCAGAGCGTTATCGATAATTTCTGATTGTTGCTTCATGGAGTCAAACATTCGACCCTGCACTCCCTGACGTGAGTAAAAAGAAAAACAGCCGTTATCCTTAAAGGATAGCGGCTGTCTTTCAGTTTAGCCATGTCTCGGCTGAAAGTCAGGTCTGAATGGTAAGTTCTTACGCAGGCTGGTTAGCCAGACGCACGACTTCCTCATAGTTAGACTCAACTTCGCTTACCTGAGCAGACTCAAGAACCTTCTCAACTACCTGGTCTTCAAGGGCCAGAGCTTCAACCTGAGCTTTCTGCTGCGGGTTGCTGTTGTAGTATTCGCGAACCTGTTCTGGCTCTTGGTAAGCGGACGCCATTTCTTCAATCAGCGCCTCAACTTTTTCTTCGTCCGGCTTCAGATCTGCAGACTCAATCGCTGCATTCATCAGCAGGCCGATAACAACACGTTTTTCTGCCTGCTCTTTGAACAGCTCAGCTGGAAGCATGCTAGCATCCATCTGCTGACCACCACCAAACTGCTGAACAGCTTGCTGACGCAGACGATCAATTTCCTGATCAACCAGTGCAGAAGGAACGTCAACTTCGTTGTTTTCCTGCAGACCAGCGATAACCTGTTGTTTGGTCAGGTTGCGAATCGCACGACCGAGCTCACGCTCCATGTTCTTACGAATCTCAACTTTGAACTCTTCCAGGTCAGCAGTTTCGATACCGAAACCTTTGAAGAAGTCTTCGTTCAGCTCTGGCATTTCAGGCTTCTTAACCGCTTTAACAGTCACTTTGAACTGAGCTGGCTTACCCTGAAGGTCTTCTTTGTGATAATCCGCTGGGAAAGCAACATCAAGTGTTGTTTCTTCGCCCGCTTTCTTACCAACCAGACCATCTTCGAAACCCGGGATCATAGAGTTAGAACCCAGAGTCAGGTTGTAATCATTTGCCTGACCACCTTCGAACGCTTCACCGTCGATGAAACCTTCGAAATCTACAACAACCTGATCGCCATCAGCGGCTGCTTCTTCGCTTTCGTTCCACTTAGCCTGCTGCTTCTGCAGATTTTCAAGCATAGTGTCGAGATCAGCGTCAGTAACCTGAGCTCTGCGCTTCTCGATTTTGATGCTGTCAAAGCCAGCCAGAGCGATCTCTGGATACACTTCAAAGACTGCTTTGAACTCGAGATCTTTTCCTGCTTCATCAACAGTAGGCTCAAACTTAGGCATACCTGCCAGTTTGATTTCCTGCTCCTGAACCGCCTTGAAGAAAGTCTGCTGCATCTGGTTGTATACAGCTTCCAGGCGAGCCTGCTTACCGAAGCGCTGCTTCAGAACTTTCGGAGGCAGAGGCTTACCAGTACGGAAGCCAGGAGTTTTCTGGTTTTTCTGGCTTTGTGCGATGCGCTTCAACTCTACAACTTCTTGCGCTTCTACTTCCGCAGCGGGTACACCAACGGTCATGCAACGTTCAAGACCAGAGGTTGTCTCAATGGACACTTGCATAGATGCCTCTCATATCAGTTTTCGTGGGAACGGCAAGCCTCCGGCCAACCGTCAATAAATAAAGGTCGCGGATTATAGCCCAAGGAGCAATACGTTAAAACCACCAGAAAGGACGAAAGAAGATACGCCCCAAAGGGCTAAGAGACTAACAAGAGGAAGGGGAGAAAGTGGGGTGGCCGACGGGGATCGAACCCGCGACAACAGGAATCACAATCCTGGACTCTACCAACTGAGCTACGGCCACCACATAGACTGCTGAGCTACCATTAAAATGGCGCACCCGGCAGGGCTTGAACCTGCAACCCTCGGCTTAGAAGGCCGATGCTCTATCCAGTTGAGCTACGGGCGCATGTCCATCTAATCCGAGAGATTAAATGGTCGGGGTAGAGAGATTCGAACTCCCGACATCCTGGTCCCAAACCAGGCGCGCTACCAGACTGCGCTATACCCCGATCTAACAACTTAAAAAGCTGAGCCCCTCAAGTGGATGCGCATATTATAGATGGCTTAGTTTCCCGTCAACGGGTTTTTCAAAAAAATGTTTAAAAACAAATGCTTCGGTTAATTTCTCACCAGGCTGATGAAAGTCCGCCCCGCCCCCCTTTGTTTTACGGCCCGGGCATGAGAAAATCGCGCGCTTTACAGCTTACTGTTAGGGTTGATACTCAATGACCGCACAACTGATTGACGGCAACGCCACCGCCAAAGCCATGCGCGAATCCATTAAAGAGCGTGTTGATGCACGCCTTGAGCAAGGCAAGCGTGCTCCCGGCCTCGCCGTCATTCTGGTTGGTACTGACCCAGCATCTCAGGTCTACGTATCGCACAAGCGCAAAGACTGTGAGCAGGTAGGCATAAACAGCAAAGCATTCGACCTCCCGGCAACAACCAGTCAGCAGGAATTGCTCGATCTTATCGACCAACTCAACAACGACAACGACGTCGACGGCATTCTGGTTCAGCTGCCGCTACCGGCAGGTCTTAAATCTGACGAGATTCTTGAGCGTATTGATCCAACCAAAGACGTCGATGGTTTCCACCCATTCAACGTTGGCCGTCTGGCTCAGCGCATGCCTCTTCTGCGCCCATGCACACCTGCAGGCGTGGTTGATCTTCTTGATGGCACCGGCCAGGACATTACCGGCATGCATGCAGTCATCGTAGGCGCATCAAACATTGTCGGTCGCCCTATGGGCCTTGAGCTTCTGCTGAAAGGCTGCACAGTGACCACCTGCCATCGCTTCACAAAAGACCTTGAAGGCCACGTACGACAGGCAGACATCGTTGTTGTAGCCGTCGGTAAGCCTGGCATCGTTAAAGGTGAATGGGTGAAAGACGGCGCTATCGTCATCGACGTAGGCATCAACCGCCTGGACAGCGGCAAACTGGTTGGCGACGTTGATTTCGATGCAGCGGCACAGCGCGCATCACACATCACCCCTGTTCCCGGCGGCGTTGGCCCAATGACTCGCGCCAAACTGCTTGAGAACACCCTATTCGCTTGCGAAGAACTGCACGACCAGTAATCGCAATAGAAGTTACACATCAAAAAAGGGCGCTTAAGCGCCCTTTTTTACGTCGCTCCACTTATCCTTTTTCACGACGACTAACATCCTGCTCTCCGATCAGAGTTTCGTGCGCGTTGCTCACTTCGTGATAGCCCACATCGTCCACCAGATAACACGCAACAAGAGCATTTGCAGACTCTGATGCAAAACGATTCCACTGGTGATTACTGCGCTGAACTACAAAAACATCAGAAATAGCATTTGTCTCTGCGGACTTAGCCTGATAATCCCGGACAGGCTCACACAGAAAGTGATTGCAGACATCCGAACGCATATCACGCGGCAATCCGCACCCGGCTTCACCTTGATTAATGCAACCACCATCAATAGCGGTCTCAGGGATACTACCAATATAAGCCGACAACAAACTCTCAGGAGTTAATTCAGGGTCAGCGTCCAACTGACGCCTTAACATAACAGCAGAGACATAAGCGCTGTCGCCGCCCTTCATACAGCAGCCGCCACGACAGATCTCACAAAAGGCATCCGACCGCCTTGCCAACTCAGGGTTCTCTGCCAGAAAGGCATCCTGAGTGATCCGGCGATCAATCAGAGTGTAGTGCTGATCATGGGGTAGTTCAGAAACATCTTCACACCCTACTGCCTCTGCCATTTCAGTTTCAAGGTGCCTGATGTATTTCTTCCTTCGTTCCTCGCTTAACGGGACTGTATGCTGAGGCACCGACGGCAAAGTTATCAGGTCGATATCTTTACTCCGGCCGCTAGCCGTGACGTATTCCTGCAATGCCAGACGGCCTTCCTCATCCTCATCACTGATGATACGAGCAACTTTCGCTCTATTCGCAGCCGCTGCAGACCTTCGCTCCCGGATAAGAGATTTCTGAAATGCCAGATACGGTGCATAAAGATTCGGGGCCATTGTTAAACGCTGATCATGCAATCTCCGACATTGAACATCAGCACAGACAACGTCCCGATCTACGGAAAGAGCAGGAGCAACAAAACAATCACATATCAGGCACTGGTTTCCCACCATCGAGAGCTCCTTCCTTGGCTTATCCTATTTTTTGTTAGTCGAGACGCCACAGCTCACCGGCATCCGTAGCAATAAAGATGACACCTTCGCTATCTTCAAGCAACGCACGCAGCCTCTGACCACGCTCTTCAAAGTAACGTTCTTCATCTACAGGCTTACCGTCCTTCATAACAATTCTGTTCAGATGCGTCAGCTTGAGCGCCCCAGACAACAAATCCCCTTTCCAGCCGTACTTGTCGCTTCTGACTGAGATCAGACTCCCCGGCGCAATCGACGGCACGTAAACTTTTGCCGCTGGCTGCATTCCATCTTTCTCCTTAACGCCGACATCAAAAGGCCCCCAATATTCCTTACCCTGAGAAACCACCGGCCAGCCATAATTCTCAGCTTTAGCAATCAGATTCAGCTCATCACCACCCCGAGGGCCGTGCTCAATAACCCACAGACGCCCCTCTGCATCAAAAGTAATGCCTTGAGCATTGCGATGCCCATACGACCAGATTTCATCCAGCCCCTGCCCTGACTCAATAAAAGGATTATCCTCAGGCACAGAACCATCGCGCTTTAACCGGATCACAGTGCCAGCATGTGTTCTGAGATCCTGACCATTTTCACGGACACCGCGATCACCGACAGTAAAAAACACATGATCATCGTCAAACGCTATCCGGCTGCCAAAATGACGGGAGGTGTCTGATATCGAGGTAGTTACCAGCAGAGTCTGGCGGTCGGTCAACATACCACTCTTGAGATTTAACTTTGCTCGCGCAAGTGCAGTCGCAGCCTCACCCTGAACAGGAGCACTGTAGGTAAAATAAATCCAGCCACCGGCTTTATAATCACGCGGAACAGCCACATCGAGCAGACCACCCTGACCATTCGCTACAACCTTAGGGGCACCAGCGATGTCGCGTACATCCCCGGACTGCACATCAACAAGAACGAAGTTACCCCCCTTCTCAGAGACCAGCAGTTTACCCGGAGCAATCTCAGCCATCCCCCACGGACTATCAAGCCCTCGATAGACGACCTGAACCGAAGGCGCAGCGGATACAAAAGAAGAAAAGCCTGCCAAGAGAAAAGACAGACCTATAAGAAAGAAATTAAAGAGACGCATAATCCATCATTGCCCTGCTTAAGAGTTTCTGTTTAATGGCCACTATATCGGCATTATGTAGTGGCAGACTAAACCCGAACACTGTTTTAAGTGGTAGCATTACACTTAATAACGAGGTGTTCAATGAGAAGACAAAGACGGTCATTCAGTCCGGA
>MDTE01173089.1_pt1 | contig 98026 bp, 104 predicted proteins | sample 811231 | NCBI WGS metagenome assembly MDTE01 (sample SAMN05326651, study PRJNA326480) | marine metagenome | isolation source: seawater | place: Indian Ocean: Red Sea | collected 2010 | reverse complement strand
CGGCCGTCGACGGCATAGGAGACCGGGAAGCCGGTCACCGGCGACCCGAGGTTCACCTCCCACAGGATCTCGCCGGTCTCCTGGTCGAAGGCGCGGAACCGGCCGTTGGCGTCGCCCCCAAACACCAGTCCGCCTCCCGTCGTGACCAGGGACTGCGTTGCCGCCCGCTGCTCATGGAGCCACGTGGTGCGACCGGTCTCGACCGAGATCGCACGCACGGTGCCGAGGTCTTCGGTGCCCGGCGCGATCTGGTGGCGAGCCGCCAGGGCATAGATGGCGAGCGGCCGCTGTCCGCCTTCGGTCAGCGCCATCTCCCGTTCCCCGCGCGGGTTCTTCGTGGAGAGCATCCGCGCGCACGCGTTCCGTAGCGGGTAATACATCGTGTTGGTCAACGGACTGTAGGCGCCCGCCTCCCAGTCCTTGCCCCCGGCCCAGGTGGGGCAGGCCAGCACCTCCTGACCCAGGTCGGTGAAGACCACCTCGCTGTTCTCCTGCACCGCCCCGGTGGCGCCGTCGATGCTGTTGATCACGTTCTGGGGCACCGTCGGCGTCGCCCACAGGAATTCGCCGGTCTCGCGGTCGAGTGTGTAGACCACGCCTGTCTTGCCAGGGATGCCGGTAATCACCTGCCGACGCTCACCCGGCTGCACGTTCGGGTTGATCCAGCTGACCTCGTTCGGGTCCGGCGCGACGACGGTGTCGACCAGGAGCCGCTCGAACGGATGGTCCAGATCCCAGTGGTCGTTCAGGTGCTGGTAGTACCAGCGGATCTCGCCAGTGTCGACGTCGAGCGCCAATGTCGAGTTGTGATAGAGGTGCGTGTTCTCAACGCCCCCCAGCAGGAACTTCGGCGCCGGCGACGTGACCGACGTGCCCTGGTAGATCAGGCGTAGCTCCGGGTCATAGCTTGGCGGCATCCAGGTGCCGACGTGGATACGCTGATCCCAGGGCACGCCGCCCCACGTCTCGTCACCCGGCTCGCCCGGCTTGGGAATGGTGTGGCGCCGCCAGAGCTCCTCGCCGGTCGTGGCGTCGTGGGCCACGATGACGCACGAGTCCGGTCCGCCCATGGGCCGGCAGCTTCGTCCGGAGATGACCTTGCCATCGGCGATGATCGGCCCCGAGCTATGGCCGGCCGGGGTCACCTTGTAGTCGAAGATCTGGTTCTCCCACGCCACTTCACCGGTGAGGGCGTCGAGTCCGAACACAAAGTTGTCGTCGCTGGTGTTGATGATGAAGCGGTCGTAGATCGCGATGTTCCGGTTGTTGCGCGCGTTGCCACCCACGAAGTCATAGACGCCGTCCGGCAGGTCGCGCAGATATTCCCAGATGAGGTCGCCCGACGCAGCATCGATCGCCTGGATGGCGTCGCTCGCATTCGGCATGTAGAGCACACCGTCGTACACAAGGGGGGTGCCTTCCATGGCTCCCCGGTGGAGCGCCCTGGTCCATGTCATCCGCAACTGTCTGACGTTGTCCCGTGTGATCTGGTCGAGCGGGCTGTAGCCCCAGCCGTCGAGCGTGCGGCGCCACATGGGCCAGTCGGCAGGGGCTGGATCAGCCAGCATCGCGTCGGTGACCGGGACGAAGTCGTCGTCCTGCGCCTGAGCAAGGCTCGTGGGTGACAGCAGGACCGCAGCCGCGAGCGCCAGCGACGAGAGTGGGAACAACGCGCCCATGGCTAGCGAGCCTGATTCTCCGCCAGCTCTTTCTGGCGGGCGCCCCGCAGGATCGTCTCCATTCCGTAGTTCCCCTCGTGACAGGCGTACTCGTAGATCGGGTCCGGATTCACTTGCATCGGCACCTGGTAGGTCCAGGGTGCGCTCCAGGTCGATGGATCGGTGACCGTCACCTCGTAGAGCAGAATGTCGTCGGACCGACGCGTGAAGCGTTCCACCAGTTCGAGGTCGCGCGTGGAGCCGCCTCGCATGAAGCTCGTCTCGCGCAGGAAGCTGGTGGTCTCGACCACGAGGGTGTCGCCCTCCCAGCGTCCTCTCGAGTCGCCGGACCAGAGCCGGAGGTCGACATGCGGGCGGCCGTCGAGCGGGATCACGCGGGTGTTGTGATTCATCTCGTTGAAGATGACGACCGTATCCGGCGTCTGGAACAGCTGCATGTTGTTGTTGTAGCCACCCGGCGTCATCGGCGGTCCGGAGTTGAATCCGGTGATACAGCGTGCCTGCAGTCCATTGAGACCGAGATCCTCCACCCAGCCCCCGGGCGTCGGTTCGTGCGGACCGGTGTCCTTCCGCGCTTCGGCCAGCGCGTCCCGTCTAGCCTGGGCGTCGGCGGTGATCGGTGGTATCCGGCCGTCGGCGGGGTCGATGACCAGCGACGTGCGGTTGGTCGAAATGACCGAGTCGCCCCGGTCGAACCAGAACTGGTTGTAGGAGCCGGGCGCGCCGTCCTCGCCGCGATCGACATTGCCGCTGGGGTCGACCGAGGTTCGACGGGCCGGCCGGTCGGCCAGTTCGGCGTTCCGGTCGAGCGCCGCCTGGTTGCGGCTCGCGGCTTCCTCGGCGGTGAGGAATTCCTGATCGGCCAGGTCGCTCGGACGTTCCATCGGCGTGATGGTCCGAAAGTCCCAGACCCCTTGCAGGTCAGGCGTGCCCCATGGCGTCCGGGGGCCGTCCTGCGCGGCACCGGGCGCGGTGGCGAGAACAACGAAGGCGGCGGTCGCGAGCACTCGTCTGAGCATCGAAGACTCCTTGTCGGACGCGGTGAGGCATTATTGCCGCATACCCGGCGGCAGGGCCAGCGAAGTCGGACGTGCGAGAATCCGGGCGCGAGGAGACGCGATGAGCAAGAGCGCAGTGTGGTTGGGGTTGATGGCTAGCGTGGTGGCGTTGTCGTGCGGGGGGGCGAGCCCGATGGACAGTGATGCGGCGGCCCAGGAGCCGCCGGCCGCGCCACCGAATCTGTACGCCGGGTCGCCCTATCTGCAGAAACTACGCGATGAGATCGTCTACGGAGAGATCTGGGAACGGCCGCAGCTGTCAAAACGGGACCGCAGCCTCATCACCATCGGCGTCCTCCAGGCGCTGGCCCGCGAAGAGCTGGCGATTCACATCCCACGTGGCCTCGACAACGGGCTGACCCCCGAGGAGATTTCCGAGATCATCCTCCACGTCACCTTCTACGCGGGATGGCCAACCGGCGTGCAGGCGTCGCTGACCGCGGCCGAGGTCTTCGAGTCGCGCGGCATCGCTCTGGGAGAGCTCCCGCGGGCGCCGGAGGTCGAAGCGGTGGCCGGTCCGGGCGCCGAGCTGAGCCGTGCCTATGCTTCGGTGCCCCGGCTGGGGGCGTTGCGCAACAGCGTGCTCTATGGCGACGTCTGGGAGCGTCCCCTGCTGTCGAAGCGTGACCGGAGCCTACTGACCATCGCCGTGAACCAGGCGCTCTATGCCACCAACGAGCTTCGCACCCACATCGGCCGGGGACTCGACGAAAACGGGGTCACGCCGCAGGAGGTGTCTGACGTAATCCTCCACGTGACCTTCTACGCAGGCTGGCCGGCGGCCGTCAACGCGGGAAGGCTGGCGACCGAGGCGTTCGAGGAGCGGGGCGTCGACTTCTCGACGCTGGAGTAGGAGCGCGGTGGTCAGCGGCCGGAGCGGTTCGGCTCCCAGCCCTGGGCGCGGCGCTCCGCTTCGGCGATCTGGTCGGCGGTGAGCCGCTCGGCCACCATCTCGCGGTCGAGCAGGAGCACTTCGCGGTCGCCGCCCGCCATGTGGAGCGTCGCGAGCTCGAGCCAGCGGTAGGCCTCGACGTCGTCCTGTTCCACGCCGTTGCCCGCCGCATACATCGCCCCGACTTCACCGAGTGCCGTGACGTCGCCCAGCTCCGCTGCGTGGAGATACCACCGGAACGCCTCGGCGGGGTCACGGTCGACGCCATCGCCATCCCGATACTTCACACCCAGGTAGACAGCCGACGGCGCGTGACCAAGTTCGGCGGCGCGCCTGAAAAAGCGGACCGATTCGGCGTGGTTCAACCCGACCGGTTGCGCCGCCCGGAAGGGCTCGGGGACGCCTTGATAGATGACGCCGAGATTGTTCAGGGCGAAGACGTTGTCCTGATCGCCGGCCAGGCGGAACCAGCGGATGGCTTCGGCGTGGTCCTGGGGAACACCCTGGCCCAGGAGGTAGTAGACGCCGATCGTCAGCTGCGCCTCGACGTGCCCCTGGGACGCGCTCTTCTGGAACCACACCGCCGCGGTTTCCAGGTTCTGTGCCAGTCCCAGTTCGCCGCGTGCGTACACGCCAGCCAACTCGAACTGAGCCACCTGGCTACCAGCCTTAGCCTGAGCACGTAGGGCCTGGAGGTTGGCCTGGGCGACGGCGTGCGCGGGTGAAACCGCCCCGAGCAGGAGCAGGCCGAGCGCGAGGTGGGCGATGGATGTCATGCGGCTGGATCCGTCGGCATCATACTGGGGGAGGTATCGGTGAGCGGTGCGAGACTGTATCATCGGAGGGTACACACACGTACGGAGGAGAACCAGATGAAACGGTTGGCATGTCTAGGCGCGCTGACGCTCGTTGGCGTCGTGTCGATGGTGAGCACCCAGCAGGCGATGCAGGAGCGGTCCACGCTGGTCGTGACCGAGGTCGCCGAGAACCTCTACATGCTGGGGAACGAACCCGGTGGACAGGGGATGCGCGGGGGAGGCAACACCGGGATCTTCGTCGGCAGCTCGGGCGTCACCCTGGTCGACACCAAGATTCTCGGCTACGGGCAGGACATCATCAGCCACGTCAGAGAGATTACCGACAAGCCGATCACCACGGTCATCAATACGCACACGCACTATGACCACAGTGGCGGGAACACGGAGCTCCCCGACACGGTGAACTTCATCGTCCATGAGAACACCCTCGCGCAGATGTCGCGCGACAGCTGCGAGCCGGTGACCAACTGCGAAGCGTTCCATGGTGACAACGCGAAGTATCTGCCGAAGACGACGTTCGCCGACCGGACCTCTCTCGGCAGCGGCGCCGACCAGATCGATCTCTACTACTACGGTCGCGGTCACACCGACGGCGACACCTGGATCGTCTACCGGAACGCCCGGACCGTGCAGACCGGCGACATGTTCGCCCGGAAGGGGCTGCCATTCCTCGACGTGGCCAACGGCAATGGCAGCGCGCTGGAGTTCGGCGAGACGCTGAAAAAGGCGGTCGCCGGGATCAGCGGTGTCGACACGGTGATCCCCGGTCACAACGACGTGCCGCTCGTGTGGCAGGACGTCGTGAATTACAGCGGCTTCTACAACGACATCGTGGACCGGGCAAAGGCGGCGCAGGGGAACGGCCGAACAGCCGAGCAGTTCATCGAGTCCTACTCGGTGCCCAGCCAGTACAGCGACTTCGCGGCCGAGCCGGATCGTCTGGCCACCACGGTCGGCTACATCTACGAGGGCCGGTAACGGCGCGCTTCTGACGGAGGGCGGTAGCGTGAGCCTCGACGAGGCTGGGGTGAGCGGCGCCGCGCTCGAGAAGGAGCTGCGCAACTTTCAGGAGATTGCGCGGCAGTTGATTCCGGAGCCGGGGGAGGTGCCCCGGCTTGCCGGGATCGATGTTTGGGGCGGCACCCGATCACTTGGCGGCGCCATCGGCGGCGACCACCTGATCTGGGTGGACTTCAAGCAGCGCTACGACCTCGATGCCCGGATCGCGGCTGCCTCGGACGCGGGCGAGTCCGCGGTCGTGGAAGGTCTGGTCCGGTGTCGCCGCCGGTCAGGGATCGCGGTGCTGGACGTGTCGGGGCATCGGATGACCGACGCGCTCCTGGCGGCGATGACCCATCAGGCCTTTCTCCTGGGGGCGCTGTACGAGCTGGATCTCCACGGCCAGATCACCGCCCAGCTGTTCGAGAACCTGAACACCCGGCTCTACAACTCGTCGGGCGCGCACAAATTCGTGTCGCTGCTCTACGGGGAGGTGTCGGAGGCTGGCACGTTCCGGTTCGTCAACTCGGGCCAGCCGCAACCGCAGGTGTTCTCGAGTCGGGAAGACCGGTTCGTCGAGATCGACGCCGACCGGCGCGCCGCCTTTCCCCCGCTCGGTATCCAGCCGTCACTGAGTGTGATCGACCGTGACGTCCAGGACACGATTCTGGGGTTCAAGGATGCCTACCAGGTGAACGAATGGCGGCTGCTCGGCGCGGGAGACCTTCTGCTCCTCTATACCGACGGGCTCGCCGAGCACGCTGATCACGCCTATTTCCAGGGGCGGGTCGAGGCTCGGTTGCGGGAGCTGAAGCACCGGACCGCGCGAGAGATCCACGAGTCGCTGGTCGAGGATGCGCTGGCCGCGTGCGCGCCGGAGGACGACATCACCCTGGTTGTCGTCAAGCGGGACTAGCCGCCACATCGTGAACCTCCGCCGACGTCGGCTCGTCCAAGGCTTCAGAAGGGGGACGAGTGGCCAGAATTTCGCGGCTGACCGGTTGGAAGCAGGTCGTCATCTACGGCGTCCTATCGGTCGTCGCACTCGGCGCCCTGGCGGTGCTGACCCTCGCGGTGGTGGTCGGCTGGGCGGCGAATGGGGGCGGCCGAACGAGGCGACGCGGAGGCGGTTGCCACGTCCCGGTCCATACCGCTGACGCCGATGGCCAGGCTGGCCTCCGGCGGAGGAGAGACGCGGGGGCTCGGCTGGAGATCGAGCTCACCGATGGAGACTTCGAGATTCAGAAGGGGGCGCCCGGCTCTGACATCCAGATCGAAGGCGAACTGGTCGGCAATTACTACGAGTTGGTCGAAGAGCGGGAGGGCGTCGGCCGAGACGGGGCCGTGACCGCCGTGCGTCTCCGGGCGACGACGAGCTCCATGGTCCGCATGATGGCGAGCCTGATGGGAGATTCGATCGACGGCGCGCCAAACCGGCTCACCATCTCGATACCGCCTGATCGTCTAGTGTCGCTGGTGCTCGACGTTCAGCAGGGAGATCGCGGATCGATCTGGGCGGGCTCCGCCTGACCAGCCTTGACGCGTCGCTCTCGGCCGGCGACCACCGCCTCGGGTTCACCGAACCGCTCGTCGAGCCGTTGTCCGAGCTGACGGTTACCGGTCAGATGGGCAACATCGAGCTGACCGAGCTGGGGAACGCGCGAGCGGCTCGCCTGACGGCCGCCAGCCGGATGGGAACTTCGTGGTGGACCTCAGCGGCGCATGGCGGCCTGACGGGGTGTCCTAGGTGTCCATGGAGCATCGCATGGGCGACATGCGGGTCCGGGTGCCGACGTCGATCCGTTTGTCCGACGACTCGGTGGTCTCGTCCACCTTCGCCGAGCCCGTGCGGCTGAACCGGGACGGCGAGACGACCGACCCGAACGCGCGCGAGGTCCGCGGCGGGTGGCCGTATGCTGCTACCCGCGATGTCTCAGGAAGGCGGTTCGCGCGTCGAGCGGGCTCCGGGCGTGGTCCGGGGGGAGTGGTGGCGTCGTCGTGACGACGGCCGCCTGCAGTGCGAGCTGTGTCCCCGCTACTGCCGGCTGCACGAGGGGCAGCGGGCCTTCTGCTACGTCCGACAGGCACGAGACGGCGAGATCGTGCTGGCCAGCTACAGTCGCGTGTCGGGCTTCTGCATCAAGCCGATCGAGAAGAAGCCGCTGAACCACTTCCATCCGGGCTTGGCCGTCCTTTCGTTCGGCACGGCGGGGTGCAATCTGGGGTGCCGGTTCTGTCAGAACTGGGACATGTCGAAGGCGCGCGAGGACGACGTCCTCTCGTCAGCCGCCGCACCGGCGATGGTGGCCGAGGCTGCCGTGAACGGCGGATGTGACACCATGGCCTTCACCTACAACGACCCGATCATCTTCGCGGAATACGCCATCGACTGCGCCGTCGCGGCGCATGAGCGAGACGTGCGCACGGTCGCCGTGACGAGCGGTTACATCACCCCCGAAGCGCGACCGCCATTCTTCAGGCATATCGACGCGGCCAACGTGGACATGAAGGCGTTCACCGACGACTTCTACCGGAGCGTGTGCTTTGCCGAGCTTGGCCCGGTGCTCGACACCATCCGGTGGCTGACCAATGAGACAGAGGTGTGGGCCGAGCTCACGACGTTGCTGATCCCGGGGCACAACGATTCCGAAGACGAGGTCGCGAGACTCTGCGACTGGGTCGCGGAGGAGGCCGGGCCTGAGGTTCCGCTGTACTTCACCGCGTTACACCCTGGCTTCAAGCTGACCGACGCTCCGCCGACGCCACCGGACACGCTGCGCCGCGCCCGTCGGCAGGGCCTCGGCGCCGGGCTGCGACACGTCTACACGGGCAACATTCATGACCCCGAGGGGCAGAGCACGTCTTGTGTCGGCTGTGGATGCTCCGTGATTGCGAGAGATCGCTACCAGATCAAGGCCTGGGCGCTCGATGAGAGCGGGCACTGCACCGTGTGCGGGATGGCGCTCGATGGTCACGTCCAGGGCCAGCCCGGTACCTGGGGCGGACGCCGTCAGCGGGTCTCGGTCGGGGGTCGGCCCGGACCGGCCTAGCGTCGAAGCCACCCCGCGAGGTCGACCCAACCGGTATGATCAGCCGGTTATCCGTCCCTCTGGGCGGACAAGAAAGGACTTCCATCCGATGAAAGCCGTCCGTTGCCATCGCTACGCCGCCCTCGACGATTCCGGGAAGCCGAAGGAGGCTCCCGACCCGCTTCGCGATGTCTTGACCGTCGACGAGGTCGCCAATCCGGTCTGCGGCGCCGGCGAGGTGCTGGTCGAGGCGCACTTTGCAGGGGTGCAGTATCCCGATGCGTTGCAGGCTCAGGGGTTGTATCAGCACAAGCCGGAACTGCCCTATGTCCCCGGCATGGACGTGTCCGGTCGGGTGGTTCAGGTGGATGAGGGCGTGACCCATCTCGCGGAAGGCGATCAGGTCATCGCCCAGATGCAGATTGGCGGGCTGGCGGAGCTGGCGGTGGTGCCAGGCACCCACGCCTGGAAAGTGCCGGATGGGATCGAACTGGCGCGGGTCGCGAACCTGGGCCGGAACTTCTTTCCCGCCTTTCATTCGCTCAAGACACTCGGCGAGGTTGGCCCGGGCAGCCTGGTGTTGGTGGATGGAGCATCGGGCGGCGTCGGCATGGCGGCGGTCGAGCTCACCAAGGCGCTGGGCGGGAAGGTGATCGCGGCGGTCAGTACCTCGGAGAAGGCTGAGCGGGCCGAGACGGCGGGCCCGGACCGGGTGCTGTGCTACGGCCGCGACCGCGACAGCTTCAAGGCGTTCAAGAACGAGGCGCGGGCCGCCGCGGCCGAACTGGGGCACCCTGAGGGCGTCGATGTTGTCGTCGACATGGTCCAGGGGCCGCTGTTCGAGGCCGCCCTGACATCGGTGATCCGTCCGCTCGGCAAGATCTGCCTCGTGGGCTTCACGGCGGGCCAGAAGCCGATCCGGCCCGGGGTCATACTGATCAAGGAGGCGACCGTCATCGGCAGCATCTGGGCCCGATGGGCCAACGATCACCCCGAAGAGCACCAGGCGAACGTCGCCCAGATGCTGGGGTACATGGCCGACGGCGTGTTCTCGCCACGCGTCGACCGCCTCTTCCCGTTCGACGAGGCGGTTGCGGCCTTCGAGCTGTTCGAGCGCAACGAAGGGCGGGGAAATACGGTGGTCCAGATCCGCTAGGCCCGGCCTCAGCCCGTTGAGAAGGGGGCACACCCGAGGTATCCTTGGCAGGATCTCTCGGTATACAGTGAGACTTGGAGTCAGCTCATGCGCTGCGAATTCTCGCCTGTCGCCTGGATACTTTCCCTCACCATCCTGCTGACCGGATTCTCGGCGCCGGCGGTGGCCCAGTCGCCGGTCGAGGTGGCGAAGGCAGGGGCCTGGGACGAGCTCGCTTCCGTCCTCGAGGCTGGAGCGGACGCGGATGCCCGACAGCCGGACGGGGCGACCGCGCTCCATTGGGCTGCTTATCACGACGCCCTCGAGAGCGTCGGCCTGCTCCTGCGGCATGGTGCGACCCCCGACGCGCAGAACGACTATGGCGTGACCGCGCTTGGGCTGGCCTGTGAGAACGGGTCCGCCGCTGTCGTCTCACGGTTGGTGGCGGCCGGGGCCGATCCGAACCTGGCGCGCGAGACCGGCGAAACCCCGCTGATGACCTGTGCCCGCACCGGCGACGCGCAGGCGGTGACGGCGCTGCTCGACGCGGGCGCCGATCACGCGAAGGTCGACGCCTGGTACGGACAGACGGCACTGATGGCGGCGGCGGGCGAGGGACACATCGCGGTGGCCGCGGCGCTGGTATCGCAGGGGGCTGACGTGCACGCCCGCTCGTTCCGCGGGTTCACGCCGCTGTTGATAGCCGCGCGGCATGACGTGCCCGCCCTGGCGCAGCTACTGATCGAGTCGGGTGCCGACGTGAACGCCGAGACGCCGGACGGGTTGACCCCCTTGCTGGTGGCGGTCGTGCGTGGCCATGCCGATGCCGCGATCGCGCTGCTCGAGCAGGGCGCCGACCCGAATCGTGCCGCACCCGGGTACACGGCGCTCCATTATGCGGCCGGTGCGTGGCACACCGAGCTCACCGGCACCCTGCAGGGGATCGAGACGGCGAGAGAACCGGAGTGGCGCTTCCTGAACGAGGTCGGGCCTGGCCGGCTACGGCTGGTCGAGGCGTTGCTTGCCCACGGCGCAGACCCGGATGCGCGGCTCGCGAAGAGTCCACCTGCCTTCGGCTTCGCGAGTGCCCGGTTCCGCGTGAGCATGATCGGCTCCACCCCGTTTCTCCTGGCCGCCCTCGACGCTGACGTGCCGGTGATGCGGGCGCTGGCAGGTGCCGGTGCCGACCTGAGCCTGACGACCGAAGAAGGGACCACGCCGTTGATGGTGGCCTCGGGGATCGGGCATGTGCCGGCCGAGACCAGGGTCACGCGTGAAGAGTCGATTGCGGCCGTCACCTTTCTCCTCGAGCGGAATGCTCCGGTGAATGCCGTCAACGAACGTGGGCGGAGCGCGCTGCACGGGGCGGCTCACATCCGCTCCGACGAGCTCGTCCAGCTGCTTTTCGATCATGGGGCCGAGCTCGACGTGGCCGACGAGCGGGGCATCACGCCGCTGATGATCGCTGAGGGCGGCGGACACGTTCTCTTGCCTGGCCTCGGAGGCGGGACCACGGCGGAGCTGCTCCAGGCGCTTGGGAGCGCGGGTTTCGATCCCGCTGCCATGATCGAGAACTACAACGAAGGGGCCATTCGCTAGTGGCGGACGCTAGACCCCGCGTGCTGGCAGCCGCCGCGCTCCTGTGCTGGAGTTTGGCCGGACCCGGCCCCGCGTCGGGGCAGGAGAGCGAGGCGGCCGAGTACCGCGCGGTCGTCGACCGCTATTGCGTGGCGTGTCACAACGCGCGCAGCGTGGCGGGGGGCTTGTCGCTGGCGGAGCTGGACTTCGACCTCGATGGCGCGGGGGCGGAGGTCTGGGAGAAGGTGCTTCACAAGCTCCAGACCCGTGCGATGCCGCCGGCCAGACGACCCCGTCCCGAGGAGGCGGTCTACGCTCGATTCGCCGACTGGCTCGAATCGGGGCTGGACGCCGCCGCGGCCGCCGAGCCGAACCCGGGGCGTCCGACGCTCCACCGTCTCAACCGCCAGGAGTATGCGAACGCCATCCGCGACCTGTTCGGGGTCGGGATTGATGTCGAGGCCCTCCTGCCTGCCGACGACATGGCGTTCGGCTTCGACAACAACGCCGACATCCTGACCGTGTCGCCCGGGTTGCTCGAGCGCTACATGTCAGCGGCGCGTCGCGTCGCGCGTCTGGCCGTCGAGGCGCGCGAGATCGAGCGGGATGTCGTGCTCTATGAGGTATCCCACCTGGCGCACCAGGACCGTCGGATGAGCGAGGACCTACCGTTCGGCTCTCGCGGCGGTACCGCAGTGCGACACCACTTTCCGCGAGACGGCGAGTATCGGCTGCGGGTGACCCTGGCGGGGCGGCCGCGAGAGCCACAGCTCGTCGACGTGCGGCTCGATGGGGCCCGGGTGGCGGCGGTGCCGGTAGGCGACTGGCCGGACGGGACGTCGCCGCCGGCGACTGGCGGCGCGCTCGAGGACGGCGCGGTCGTGGTGCGTCTCCCGGTCACGGCCGGCAGCCACCTGGTGGGCGCGTCGTTCCTGAGACGAGCGCGCGCGAATGAGGGCGTGGCGCCGGAGCGTCTCCCGCTCTGGACTTTTTCCACCGGCTCGGTGCCTCTGGCGCTTGAAACCCTGGCGGTCGAAGGGCCGTTCCAACCGGACGCTCTGCCGGCTGTCGCCGGTGAGACCGCTTCGCCCAGGGCCAGGCTGTTCCGTTGCCGTCCGACCACGGAAGCGGACGAAGCGGCCTGCGCCGACGAGATTCTCGGCGGGCTGGCGAGACGTGCGCTTCGGCGTCCCGTGTCGGAGGACGATCTCGGGGCGCTCCGGTTGTTCTTCTCCGAGGGACGCCAGCGAGGCGGCTTCGATGCGGGGATTCAGCGCGCCTTGGAGCTCCTGCTGGTCGACCCGGAGTTCCTGTTCCGGATGGAGCGGGATCCTGGCGGGCTCGAACCGGGGAGTCCCTATCAGCTGAGTGACCTGGAGCTGGCGTCGCGGCTGTCGTTCTTCCTCTGGAGCAGCGTGCCCGACGATGAGCTGCTGGACGTGGCCGAGGCGGGCCGTCTTGCCGACCCCCTCGAACTCGAGGCGCAGGTCCGGCGGATGCTGGCCGACGAACGCGCCGCCACGCTGGTGACCAGCTTCGCGTCTCAGTGGCTGCAGCTACGACGAATGGAGTCGGTCGCTCCGGACGTCAACGCGTTCCCGGAGTTCGACGAGACACTCCGTGAGGCGATGGTCCGCGAGACCGAGCTCCTGTTCGCCGATCAGCTTCGCGCCGACCGCAGCGTGGTGGATCTGCTTACGGCCGACTACAGCTTCCTGAACGAGCGGCTGGCCCGTCACTACGGGATTTCTGGGGTGTACGGCAGCCGGTTCCGCCGGGTGGCGTTCGACGACGAGCGTCGCCGCGGGATCCTGGGGCAGGGCAGTGTCCTGACCGTGACGTCGCATGCCACCCGGACATCGCCCGTGGTGCGAGGCAAATGGGTGCTCGAGAACATCCTGGGCGCGCCGCCCCCGGCCCCGCCACCCGACGTGCCTCCTCTCCCGGAGCGGGACGATACCGACGAGCCGGCCTCGATGCGCGCGCGGATGGAGGCGCACCGCGCCAATCCGGTCTGCTCGGCCTGTCACGCGCAGATGGATCCGCTCGGGTTCGCGCTCGAGCAGTTCGACGCCGTGGGTAAGTTTCGGGAGCAGGAGGGTGGCGTGCCGGTGGATCCTTCGGGGACAATGCCCGATGGAGCGCAGTTCGACGGGTTGCCTGAGATGCGCGCGATCCTGTTCGAGCGGCGTGACGAGTTCGTGGCGACGGTGGCCGAGAAGCTGCTGACCTACGCCCTGGGCCGCGGCGTCGATTACTACGACCGTCCCGCGCTGCGGGCCATCGTGCGCGACGCCGAGGCCGACGACTACCGCTGGTCGTCGCTCATCGTCGCGATCGCCAGGAGTCTGCCGTTCCAGATGAGGAGCACGGAGTCATGATCATCACCAAGCAGGCGTTGCCTCGACGCACGGTACTTCGGGGGCTTGGGACGGCCGTGGCGCTGCCGTTGCTCGAGAGCATGGTGCCGGCGATGACCGCGCTGGCCAAGACCGAGGCGCGCGGCAAGCCGCGGCTCGGCGTGGTGTATGTTCCACACGGTGCGGTGATGGACAACTGGACACCGGCGGCCGAAGGTGCCGGGTTCGAGTTCACGCCGATCCTGCAGCCGCTCGAGCCGTTCCGGGAGCGGCTGCTGGTGCTGACCGGGATGGACCACAAGCCGGCCGCCCAGATGCCGGGGGATCCGGCCGGTGGCCATGGCCGCATCACGGGCGCCTTCCTGACGGGCGTGCACGCCAAGCCGACCGAGGGCGCCGATTTCGAGGCCGGCACCTCGATGGACCAGATTGCAGCGGCGCACCTGGGGCAGCAGACGCAGCTGGCGTCGCTTGAGGTCGGCATCTCACTGCCGGACTTCGGCGGGGCCTGCGACGCCGGGTTTAGCTGCGCCTATGTGAGCACGCTCAGCTGGAGTTCGCCCACCACGCCGCTGCCGATGGAGAGCAATCCGCGCGCGCTGTTCGAGCGGCTCTTCGGTGATGGCACGAGCACGGATCCGGCGGCGCGACGGGAGCGACGGGCCCGCGATCGAAGCGTCCTGGATGCGGTGACCGACAAGGTGGCGCGTCTGCAGCACGGGCTGGGCGCCTCCGATCGCGCCAAGCTGACGGACTATCTGACGGCGGTCCGTGATATCGAGCGCCGGATCGAACGGGCCGAGGCCGACGCCGACCGGGAGTTGCCGGTCGTGGACCGGCCGGCCGCTGGTACCCCCGATTCGTTCGAGGAGCATGTGAAGGTGCTCTTCGACATGCAGGTGCTGGCCTATCAGGCCGATCTGACCCGCGTGATCAGCTTCCTGATGACGCCCGAACTGACCCCGCAGACGTATCCGCAGATCGGCGTGCCCGATCCGCACCACGCGCTGTCTCACCATGAGAACCGGCCTGACAGCCTGGCCAAGCTGGTGAAGCTGCAGACCTACCACACGGGGCTCTTCCGGTACTACCTCGAGAAGCTGCAGCAGACGCCCGACGGCGAGCACACTCTGCTCGACCAGGTGATGGTGATGTATGGCAGTGGGATGAGTAACAGCAACCTGCACAACATCCAGAACCTGCCGATGCTGGTCGTGGGCGGTGGCGCCGGACGCCTCTCGGGTGGGCGCCACCTCCGTTACGCCGAGGGCACTCCGCTCGCCAATCTCTTCATGGCGCTCCTGACCAAGCTCGACGTCCCGGTGGAGCGGTTCGGCGACAGCACGGGCACGCTACAGCACCTCAGCGACGTCTAAGAATCGTGTCCGGCGACCTGGCGTTCATCGGGGACGTTCACCTCGACCAGGCCGACGAGCTGCTCGAGCCGTTTCTGGAATGGCTCGACCGCCTCGAAGCGACCTGCACCGCGCTCGTCTTTATCGGCGATCTCTTCAATCTCTGGCTGGGCGACCGCTCGATGGAGCGCCCTCACCAGACCGCGGTAGTGGACCGCCTCGTTCGGTTGCGCGAACGGGGCATGGCGGTCACCTACATCGAGGGCAACCGCGACTACCGGATCGGCGACGCGTACGCGGGACTGGCCTTCGACGAGGTGGTAACCGAGGCGTGGGCGACCGAGGTCGGGCCCACGCGCGTCTTGGCCGCGCACGGCGATCTGGTCAACGTGCGTGATCGTCAGTATCAGACCTGGAGGCGGTTCAGTCGCTGGGCGCCCGCCTGGAAGCTGTTCACGCTGGTGCCGTCCGGGCCCAGGCTCCGGTGGGCCGACCGGATCGAGCAGCGGATGCGGGCCACGAACCTCGCCAACAAGGCGACCTTTCCAGAAGATCTCGTACGTCGCTACGGGGGGCGGGCGTTCGGCCAGGGGCACGACCTGGTCGTGCTCGGGCACTTCCATCTGGAGCGGGATCTGAGGGTCGGCCCGGGGCGCATCGTGGTGCTCCCATCGTGGCGAGACGGCGGTCGGTTTCTCCGGATCGCCGCATCCGGAGAGGCGATGTTCGAGACGGCGCCAGCCTGATGGCTCGACCGCTTCCCGCGTATAGTTATGTCCATGTTGACGCGACGATCGCTATTGATGGCGCCGCTGGCGGCCCCGCTGGCGCGTCTGGCGACGGCCCAGAGCGCCCAGCCGGGAAAGATGCTGCTCGCGATGCATCAGAACACCACGCGAGCCGCCGGGTTCCAGGCCTCGATGGAAGGCTGGGCACGAGCCGGCATCCGGTACGTGGAGCTCGGGGTAACCCAGCTGAACGCGTTTCTGGAGACCAACTCCCTGGCGGCGGCCCGACGGCTGATGGGGGACCTCGACCTGACGCCGGTGTCGGCCGCGATGGTGCTGCAGGACATCTGGCTGCCCGGGCCGGCGCGGGCCGACTCGCTCGAGGCGTGGCGGCAGGGTTGCGAGCAGATGGCCGAGCTCGGGCTCGAGCGCGTCTACTCGCCGTCAGTCACCAACCGGCCGCTGACCAACGACGACTTCGTCGCGACTCCGGCGGCGATCTACGAGGCGGGGGAGATCGCGGCGGGATTCGACCTCGACAGCATGATCGAGTTCACGAGGAACTCCACCCACCTTGCCACGCTGACCTCGGCGCTGGACAGCATCCGCTCTGCCGGACATCCGCGCGTGAAGCCGATGCTCGACTTCTTCCATTTCTGGTCGGGGTTGAGCAAGTTCGATGATCTCGATCTGCTGCAGCCGGGCGAGCTGGCGCATGCGCACTTCCAGGACCTCCGGTCGGGGCCCCGGGAGCTGATCAACAACGATTCCCGGTTGATCCCCGGCGACGGCATCGCTCCCGTCGAGCGTATTCTGCAGAAGCTGGCGGAGAAGGAATACTCCGGCTCGCTCTCGGTGGAGCTGTTCAGGGCCGAGTTCGTGGAGGGCGATCCCTATGAAGTGGCGGCCGAGATCAAGCCCAAGTGTGAAGCGGTGATGCGGACCGCGGGGGTCCTGTAGTCCATTTTCGAGTGAGGAGCACGATGCGCACCTACATCCGACGTTCCATCGCCGTGACGGCCCTGCTGCTGGTGACTGGTAGCACCGCCGTGCTTGGGCAGAACCCGAACTGGACCCGGCCGTTCGAAGGCCACCGCGTCATCGGTAATCTCTATGCCGTTGGCACGTATGACCTGAGTGTGTTTCTGATCACCGGCAGCGAGGGGCATATCCTCGTCAACACCGCGCTCGAGGATTCGGTCCCCCTCATCCGGGCTAACGTCGAGTCGCTCGGGTTCGATTTCGAGGACATCAAGATCCTGCTGCAGATGCAGGCCCACTGGGATCACACCGCGGCGCTGGCCGAGATCAAGGCGATCACGGGGGCCGAGATGTGGGCCACGCTCAACGACGCGCCGGTGTTGATCGATGGCGGCTTCAGCGACCCCCACTTCGGAGGGCGCGAGTCGTTCACGCCAATCGAGGTGGACAAGATCATTCGCGACGGCGAGGTGATCGAGCTGGGCGACATCACCCTCACGGTGCTCGAGACGCCGGGGCATACCGCGGGCAGCTCCAGCTACCTCATGGAGGTTTCCGAGGGCGGCCGGGACTACGACGTGGCGATTGCCAACATGGCGACCATCAACCCCGGGAAGCGGCTGGTGGAAAACCCGACCTATCCAGGCGTGGCCGACGACTTTGCCGAGACCTTCCGCAAGCAGAAGGCGCTCGATGTGGACGTCTGGGTGTCAGCCCACGGCTCCCAGTACGGCCTGCACGACAAATACGAGGCAGGTCAGGCCTATAGCCCGGAGACCTTCGTGGACCCCGACGGCTTCCTCGCCGCGGTCGAGCGGCTCGAAGAGGCCTACGAAGAGCAGCTGCGGTCCGAAGGTCGCTAGGGATTAGGCCACCGCCGGCTCGGCTAGGGATCCACGCATCCGATGGTGGTGTCCGGGCCATGGGAGATGGTGGCGTGAATCCGCCAGCCGTCCGGCGTCTGTCCGTAGATGTAGGTCGTGCCCAGCTCCGTCATCACGCTGCCATCTGTGCGGTAGCGCTTGAATCTCCCGCTCACGATGGTCGTCCCGGGGTTTGGTGAACAGATGATCGGGTTGGGGAGTTCGGACCGCGCATAGCCTTGCGCCGAGAGCGACTCGGCGGCCTGGGCGAATCCGGCTTCCACCTCAGCGGCGCTCGATGACACGAAAACGCCAGACTCCCTGAAGCTCATCCGGTTCGGCGCGTAGATCTCCTCGGCGATCCGCTTCGCGTCGCCGTCGGCGAAGTAGTCGTAGTACACCTCGTGCAAGCGGCGCACCTCGTCGTCGGCGCTCTGTCGCCCCACGACGACGCCGGCGCCGATTCCCACCAGCAGTGCGGTCAGGGCGATGAACATGCTGCCTTTGGCCATCTCGTTGCCTCCTGCGAACCAATTCTATCTCCGACCGCCCCGCCCATTTCGCCCCGATTCCACTGGGTATAATTCCGGAGGAGAGAGAGTCTGGCGAGGAGAGTGACATGAAGCGTCGACTACCAGCGGTCGGTCTCGCGACGATGCTGCTGGCGGTGTTCGGAAACGCCAGCCAAGCCAGCGGACAGGAACCGGCGCGCGAACCCGCTCCACCGCCGCTCGCCTGGGGCGACCCGGATCTGCAGGGGATCTGGAACAACTTCACGATCACCCCGCTCGAACGGCCCGCCGACCTGGGGGAACAGGAGTTCTACACGCCCGAGGAGGCTGCGGCGCTCGAGCAGCTGGCGATCGAAGGCGTCGCCCGTCAGAACGCGCCGAGCGAAGTGCGCACGGAGCCGCTGCCGGCGGGGGGCAACGTCGGCGCCTACAACAGCTACTGGACCGAGCAGGGCACCCGGGTGGTGGCAACGGGGCGGACGTCGATTATCGTCGACCCGGCCAATGGTCGACTGCCGGCCCTCACCGCCGCCGCCGAAGCGCGGGTTACGTCCGCCGAGTATCGTCGGCTCGCCGACGCCAAGGACGGCCGGGTGCCGGCGCGGGGCCCCGAGGAGATGGGGCTGAGCGAGCGGTGCCTGTGGTATCGCGGGATCCCGTCGTTTCCCACCGGCTACAACAATAACTATCAGTTCTTCCAGAACGAGGATTTCGTGGTGATCCTGCAGGAGCACATCCATGACCTGCGGGTGATCCCGCTCGATGGGCGTCCCCATCTGCCGGCTGCGATACGGCAGTTCGCTGGAAGCTCTCGCGGACGCTGGGAAGGTGACACGCTGGTGGTGGAGACCACCAATCTGCGAACGCCGTTCATCCGTCGGTGGAGTCGACCTGAGCATTCACTGTCGCGCGGCGATCTCAGCGAGGCCGCCCGGGTGATCGAGCGATTCCGGCGGCTCGACCGCGACCTGCTGGACTACGAGTTTACGGTGACCGATCTCGAGACCTTCACCAGTACGTGGAGCGGCTCACTACCGATGGAACGCATCGACGGGCCGATGTACGAGTTCGCCTGTCACGAGGGGAATTACGGCATGGAGAACATGCTGGCCGGGTCGCGCGCCGACGAGCGCGCGGGGCGCTAGGGAGAGCGCGGGATGATCAACGGGGGACGACTACTGCAGTCGCTGGTGAGCGATGCGCTCGGCGGGGGAGGCAAGAAGGGGCGTCGCCGTCGGCGCAAGCGCCGAGAGCGCGCCGGACTGGGCACGGTCGCGACGGGAGCCATTGGAATGGGCGCGCTCGGCGTGGCCATCGGCGCCTTCGAGCATTTCGCCCAGAAGCGCCAGGCCCCGCCAGGTGGAGCGCCGCCGGGACCGGTGTCCGGTGGGAATGCCGCGCCGCCTCCTCCGCTCCCCACCAGCGGCGCGCCGGCGACCCCGCCCCCGTTGCCTCCGCTTCCGGTCCCGGCGGCCGCGCCAGCGGACTCCGAGGCGCTGGTGCTCGTCCGCGCCATGGTGGCGGCGGCCAATGCGGACCACGTGCTGGATACCGACGAACGCCGTCGGATCGTCGACGCGCTGGTCGAGGCCGAATGCACTGACGAAGAGCGTGGGTTCCTGCTGGCCGAACTGGAGCGACCCTGGCCGATCGCCAGTCTGGTGGAAGCCGCCTCCACGCCGGAGCTGGCGCGTCAGGTTTATCTGGCGTCGCTGATGGCGATCGACGTCGACAATGACGCCGAGCGAAACTACCTGGGCCGGCTCGCCGATCGGCTCGGCCTGTCGGCCGAGGCGGTCGCGGAGCTGGAGGATATGCTCGAGCCGGATGACGGCGAGGATGAAGGGGAGGCGTGAGGTGCAACCATCGCCGCGCATTGGCGCGATCCACGCGTTACTGAACGCGATTCCGACGACGCAGGAGGCGTTCGACCGGGTCTGGCCGGAGGCGGACGTCGCGCATCTGCTCGACGGGTCGCTCTATCTGGATCGGAACGCGGGCACGGCCGACGATGCCGAGCTCGAGCGGCGGGTCCGCGCGCTTGTGAAGCACAGCGCCGACACCGGGCAGCAGGCCGTCGTCGTCACCGGTTCGTTCTTCGGGGGGATGGCCGAGGCGTCGCGCGCGGATGTCGACATCCCGGTGGCAACGTCGTTCGACGGCATCATCGAGCGGGCGCTGTCGCTCGACCAGCCGCTGCATGTCCTGTCCACCGCGCCTGACTCGGCCACCCTCCTGGCAGAGGCGATCGAAGGCCAGGCCAGAGCTCGGGGACGGTCGATCAGCCTCTCGAGCCATCCTGTCGGGGGCGCGATGGACGCGCTGCTCGGCGGAAGCCCGGAGGAGCACGACCGGTTGATCCTGGAGGCGATCGCCGCGCTGGACCCCGACACGGCGGTGGCGTTCGCGCAGTTCTCCATGGAGCGGATCCTCCCGGCGAGTGATGACGCGCACTCGGCGCCGGTCATCGGGCCAGCGAGCGAGGGTGTCGCCTGGCTGCGTCAGCTGGTGGGCGGCCGCTGAATCTCGGACGCACTCTGAGGGGCGGATGATGACGAGCATCTCACGACGGTGGCGGTGGTGGGTCACCGTGCTCATCGCAGGTCTGGCGCTTCCGGCTGCGGCGCAGGAGCTCGGCTCGGTCGAAGATCGTCTGCTCATCGCCGAGCAGCTGACCCATTACTCCTATCGCTGGGACGGCAAGGATGCCGAGGGGTTCGCGAACCTCTTCACCGAAGATGGCGCCATGGCACGGTGCACCGACGGCGAGCCGGTGGGCGGCTCCCGGGTGGAGGGGCGTGAGGCGATTCATGCCTACGCCACGCGCTCGCATCAGGGGCGTCTTGCGGATCGGCAAACCCGCCATCACTTTTCGGGTCTGGTGTTCCTCGAGCTGTCGGCCGACCATGCCGTCACCGAGAACATGGCGCTGATCACACACCAACCGTTTGGCGAGCCGACCGCTCACATCAGCGGCTCTGGCATCTATCGCAACACCTGGCGACGTACTGCCGAGGGATGGCGCATCGCCGAGCGTGTGCTGTGCAGCGACCGCGCCCCCCAGCTCCCACGCTAAGCACCCATCCATGATGACCGTCGGTGACCCGGTGTGAACCGGGCGAGGGGCTCGTTCGTCTGATGGAGGAGAGGAGGCCGATGACTCTCGAGCTGCGTATCTCCAACCTGTCGAAAACCTACGACAATGGCGTCAAGGCGCTGGACGATGTCTCGCTGACGATTCCCACCAGACTTTTCGGGCTGCTGGCTCGAACGGCGCCGGGAAGTGATCAGAGCCCGTCCTCTCCCGCTACAATTGGCGCCCATGAGACGTTCAGGGTGCATGCTGTGCCTCGCGCTGGCCTCCGCCTGCGTGCCGGCCACTCCGGAGCTGGGGACCACCGACTGGTCCGTGTATCTGGGTGACGCCGGTCGGCGCCACTATTCCCCGCTCGAGCAGATCACCCGGGAGAACGTGGCCCAGCTGGAGGTGGCGTGGGAGTACGACTCGGGCGAGCCGCAGGGCACGATGTACACGAGCCCCGTCGTCGTCGACGGCGTGCTCTACGGACTGTCGCCGCAGCTGGATGCCTTCGCCGTCGACGCCGCGACGGGGGAGGAGCTCTGGCGATACGAGCCGGAGGACGTCGGCGGCGCCCAGCGTGGCTTGATGTGGTGGGAGAACGGCCGTGAGGCCCGACTCTTCTATACCGGCGGGCGATACCTGCTGGCCGTCGATCCGCGGAACGGAACCCCGGTGGACGGCTTTGGAGCCGATGGGCGAGTGGACCTCACGCCGCCTGGCGATCACGAGGGGGCGCTGTTCGTGTCGGTACCGGGTGTCGTCTTCCGCGACCTGCTGATCCTGGGGTTTTCGACCAGCGAGAGCGCCGAGGCGTTCCCCGGCTCGATTCGGGCCTTCAGCGCCGTCGACGGTTCGCTCGTCTGGCAGTTCGACACCATCCCCAAGCCAGGCGACCCTGGCTCCGAAACCTGGGCTGAGGGGAGCTTGGAGCGCGCCGGGGGGGCCAACGTCTGGACCGGGATGGCGCTCGACGCCGAGCGGGCCATCCTGTTCGCCCCGACCGGCTCGGCGACTCCAGATTTCTATGGGGCCAACCGGCTCGGCGACAACCTGTATGCGAACTCGATCGTCGCGTTGAACGCGCACACCGGCGAGCTGCGTTGGCACTACCAGGTGTTCCGCCACGACCTGTGGGACCGAGACAATCCTTCGCCGCCCACCCTCGTGCAGTTCGAGCGCGATGGGCGCACCATCGACGCGGTGACGCTGACCACCAAGTCCGGTCATCTCTACGCGTTCGAGCGGGAGACCGGCGAGCTGCTCTATCCGACGGTCGAGGTCGGCACGTTGCCGAGCACGCTGCCCGGAGAGATGCCGTCGCCAACCCAGACCGTCTCCACAGTGGAATTCAGCCGGCAGACGTTCGAAGTTACCAACCGCACTCCGGAGGCGCGCGCGCACGTGGAGGAGGCGATCAAGGACTGGGACCTGCGCCCGTGGGCGCCGCCGCGAGTCGGCACCGTGCTCATGCACCCCTGGTACGACGGCGGCGCCGAGTGGGGCGGTTCGGCGTTCGACCCTGCGACTAACTCGCTCATCCTCAACGCCAATGACGTCCCAGGGATTCTCACCCTCAGCGAGGTGCCGGCCGGGACGAGCGACTTCAGCACCTACGCGGAGCACTGTGGGGCCTGCCACGGACTTGAGCTGGAGGGGAGCACCGGCCCGGCGCTGCTGGGCGTGCGTGAGCGATTGGAGATCGACGAGATCAGAGAGGTGATCGAGAACGGCCGGGGGCGGATGCCCGGGTTCGGGCAGTTCGACGATGCCGAGCGGCGGGCTGTCATCCGCTACCTCTCTCAAGAGGAGCCCGAGGAGGACGAGCCGACCGACGAGCTGTCCTACGTGCTCGGCGGCTATGTCTATCTCCGGGATCACGAGGAGCTGCCGGCCAACACACCTCCCTGGGGCACGCTCAACTCGATCGATGTGGCGAGCGGCGAGATCACCTGGTCGGTGCCGTTCGGCAACTACCTGTCGCACCCCGACCTCGGCTATGGTGCCGTCAACTACGGTGGCCCGGTGGTGACCGCCTCGGGACTCATCTTCATCGCGGCGACTCCTGACAAGATGATCCGCGCCATCGATACCCGGGACGGGTCGACGCTCTGGGAGGAGGAGCTGGTGGCAGCCGGGTTCTCCACGCCGGCGGTCTACAGCGTCGATGGTCGCCAGTTCGTCGTGATCGCGGCCGGCGGCGGACGCCAGGGGCCGCCCTCGGGTTCCACCTACGTCGCCTTCGCGCTACCGGACGCCGACTAGCCGCCCATGGCGCTCGCTCCTGGAACGACCACCGGACCGTATGAGATCGAGCGGCGGCTCGGTGCGGGCGGTATAGGGGACGTCTATGCCGCGCAGGATCCGCGCCTGGGGCGCCGGGTCGCGATCAAGGTGCTGCCGCCCGAGACGACACGTGAACCAGCGGCACGCCAACGGTTCCTGCAGGAGGCGAAGGCGGCCTCGGCGCTGGATCATCCCAACATCTGCACGATTCATGAGGTGAACGAGACACGCGACGGTCAGGTCTACCTCGTCATGGCCTACTACCAGGGTGAGACCCTGGCGCAGCGGCTGACCCGAGGGGGCGCTGGCGGAGTTCGAGCGCGCGGTCGAGCTGGGACCGAAGGCAGCGCTCACCCGAGGGCATCGGGCGATGGCGCTGGGATGCCATGGTGGCCAGAGGGAGGCGGTGCGGGCCGAAGCGCGTCGGGCCGCCGCCCTCGATCCCGTCAACTACGTCGTGACCTACGTGGGAGGGTTCGCGCTGCAGCTCGCGGGTCTCCATGACGATGCGCTGGTCGAGACCGATTGGGCCATCGAGCTCGACCCGACCCTGCCGTACGCCTACTCGGTGCGCGCGGCGACCTTGCTCGCGTCGGGAGACACGGAGGGCGCTCTGTCGGCGGGCCGTCGCGCGGATGCCCTGGCGCACAACCAGATGTTGTTTCGCTCCATGGTCGCGGTCGTCCTGGCGAGGGCGGGCAAGGAATTCCAGGTACGGGCGGTGGTCACCGAGCGCGAGTCGCAGCTGGAGACCGGGCTCATCAGGCCGGCCGCCTGCGCGATGGCGCGCCAGGCGCTGGGAGAGCGCGAAGCGGCGTTGGCGCTGCTGGCGCGGGAGGCGCGGATTGGCTATCCGGTGCTCTGGCTCTACGTGATGTGGGGCCTGGATGCCGCGTTCGGAGAGGACCCTGGCTTCGCGAAGATCCGGCCCGCCCTGGGCCTGGCCCAGTGCGAGGGGTGACGTCGGCTGACGTGTTCGCTGGCCTGGGTATAATCGGCACACCGAAGTGACGGCACGATGTAGGTTCACGAGAGGACGCTAATGAGGACGAGAGTGGCAACCGTGGTGGGTGTGGTCGCGCTGGTGCTGACCGCCGGGGGCGCGTTCGCCCAGAACGACGATGTCCAGCGGACGGCCTACGGCGACCCCGATATTCAGGGGCTCTTCACGTTCCGCACGCTGACCCCGCTCCAGCGCCCGACCATCGACCAGGGAGCGTCGGCGCTCCTGGCCGGTCGCGAGTCGCTGACCGAGGAAGAAGCGGCGGAGTACGAGGCCGAGCGTCGTCGCGAGATGAACCGCGATACGCAGAACCTCGAGGTGCGGGTGCCCGGTGTGCGGTATCAATCTCGGGCCGAAGGGGGCGTGGGAGGTTACAACGAGTTCTGGTACGAGCGTGGCGTCGAGCTGGTCAAGGACCATCGGACGTCGCTGATCGTCGACCCGCCCGACGGGCGTATTCCGTTCGCGCAGTCCTACCTGGATGGAGCCCGGAGTCGCACGCTGAATCTGCGGAGCGGGTATGCTGACACCTACACGGACCGCAGCCTGGGCGACCGCTGTCTGATGGGGTTCAACGCCGGACCGCCGATGGTGTCGAGCGCCTACAACAACAACGTCCAGATCTTCCAGGCGCCGGAGCACGTTGTCATCTACAACGAGATGGTGCACAACGCCCGCATCATCCCGATCGGGAATGGTGAGCGCCACGGACTGCGCCAGTGGTCGGGTGAGTCCCGGGCGCGCTGGTCCGGGGCCACGCTGGTGATCGAGACCCGCGGGTTTCGGCAGGAGACCAGTCTGGGTGGTTCGAGCCGCGATACCTACGTGGTCGAGCGGTTGACGCGGATCGATACGGATACGGTGGCGTATGAGTTCACCGTCGAGGATCCGAACAACTTCACCAAGCCCTGGACGGCGATGATGCCGCTTCGGCGGACAGATGGCCCGCTCTTCGAGTACGCGTGCCATGAAGGCAACATCGGGATGGCGGGCATCATGGCCGGGGCCCGGAATCTCGACACGCAGAAGGTGCCGTAGGCACGGCTGGTGGCGCTCCGGGGAAGCGTCCCTGTATCGCCATGAGCTCTCGCAGCGGTCCGAGCAGACTGCCGTCGTGGTCGGGCGGAAGCTGTTCGTGGCCGTGGCGGACGAGCTGGCGAAGGCATGCGTCGGCCGCCTCGATGGTCGCCAGGCAATCGGCGCGCGGCTGACGCTTGATCGCGAATCCCGACGGCCCGGGACAATCAAACGTGATTCGTGGCACGGTCGCCAGTCGTAGGCTGGCCCGTAGCATCGCGCGCGCGCACGGCCAGGTCGCATCCAGCAGAAAGAACACCGGTGTCCGGTCTGACGCCGGCCGGTAGGCGCCATCGTTCAGCGTCACCCCTCCCGGATAGAGCAGCCGACAGTCGAGCGTCTGGTCATCGAGCATCGCCCGCACCCTGGGATGGTCGTCGAAGCCGACGCCCACGTGGAGCTCAGAGCAGGTGAGCGATAGGTGCGTCAGCCGACCGGTGCCGATTCTCACCCGTCTGGCTTCCTTCGGATGCATCAGTAGAATCCAGCGGGTGCGGGTGGTCAGCGGACGGATCGCCGCGCACAGGCACACCGAGCTCGGGCGGCGGCACCGATGGCAGGAGGCGCGGGCCATGCAGGGATTGTGGCAGACTCAGGGGAGATGGCAGAACTCTCGATTCTCGACCTGTCCCCGATTCCCGAGGGGGGCGAGGCGGCCGATGCGATCCGCAACACTATCGATCTCGCCGGCCACGCCGAGCGGTGGGGCTACCGGCGCTACTGGGTCGCCGAGCATCACAACATGCCGGGGATTGCGAGCGCGGCCACGTCCATCGTGATCGGGCACATCGCGGCCGCGACCTCCACGATCCGGGTGGGGGCCGGGGGCATTATGCTGCCCAATCATGCGCCCCTGGTGATCGCCGAGCAGTTCGGGACGTTGGCGGCCCTCTATCCGGGCCGGATCGACCTGGCGCTGGGCCGCGCCCCGGGCACCGACCAGCAGACCGCTCACGCGCTGAGGCGCACGTTGACCGGCGACGTGAACGCCTTCCCGCGTGACGTGGTCGAGCTTCAGCAGTATTTCCGCGTACCGACGGCGGGTCAGCGGGTGCGGGCGGTTCCGGGCGCCGGGCTGGAGGTGCCGCTCTGGATCCTGGGCTCGAGTCTGTTCGGGGCGCAGCTGGCGGCTGCGATGGGGCTGCCATACGGCTTTGCATCGCACTTCGCGCCGGCGGCGCTGTTGCCGGCGATCGAGACCTATCGCTCCCAGTTCCAGCCCTCGGCGCAGCTTGCCACGCCGTATGTCATGGCCGGATTCAACGTCTTCGCGGCCGAAACCGAGGAGGACGCCCGGCTGTTGCGCAGCTCGGCGCAGCAAGCGTTGCTGCGATTGAGACGCGGGATGCCCAGCAAGCTGCCGCCACCGGTGCCGGACTTCGACGCGAGCTTGTCGCCGCTCGAGCTCGAGTTGCTCGAACAGGCGCAGGCGTGTTCCGCCGTCGGGACGCCGGACGAGGTTCGCGAAGGAATCGAGGCGTTTGCCGAGAAGACCGGTGTCGACGAAGTCATCCTCACCGGGCACATCTACGACCATCGGGCTCGGCTCCGCTCGTACGAGCTCGTCGCGGAGCAGTTTCTGACGATGCCCGTCTGACACCGTTGCCCCTTCCCCTGATAGACTGACCGTCTATGCCGGCCGCCCGGTAGCCACGGGATCCTCTGGATCCCGGACGCCCGTTCTTCTTCCTGACAGTTCAGTGCACTTGCGTCTGCTCGGCGGACGTGCGTTCTCGCACCGGAGGATCGGTATGGCCACCTTGGATGATCTGGGATTCTCGAAGTTCTTCTCTGCCCGGTTCCAGCAACTCGACACGTCGACCCACCTCGGCCCCGCGTGAGCCGTGGGTGCCGGCATGGACGTGTGGCAGCTGGCTGGATGTCGCGCCGCCCTCGGGACCATGACGGGCCGCCTCCGGCGGGCACTGACGATGTCCGGCCCGCCCACGACGGGCGACTGGGTCGTGGTGGCGGATGATCCTGACCGTGCGGCGATTCACCATCTGCTCGAACGTGAAAGTGCCCTCACGCGTCGCGCGTCCGGCCCCGACGACCGGGATCAGGTCGCCGCGGCAAACCTGACCGTCTGCTTCGTGGTCACCTCCGCCAATCGTGACTTCAATCCGAGGCGACGGGAACGCTACCTCACGGCCGTCCAGGACGGTGGCAGCCACGGAGTCGTGATGGTCAACAAGATTGATCTGGCGGACGATCCCAACCGCTACCTCGGTGCCGCGCGAGACATCGCGTCCGGGGCTCCCTGTATCGCCCTCAGCGCGAAGACGGGGCAGGGGATGGCCGACGTGCAGCCCCACCTCGGCGTTGGCGTGACCATCGGGGTGGTGGGGTCGTCGGGCGTCGGCAAGTCGATCTTGATCACTGCGCTGAGCGGTGGGGCGAAAGCCACCGATCGGGTCCGCGGAGACGGGAAGGGCCGACATACGACCACCCGGCGCGAACTGGTCGTGCTCCCCGGCCGGGGTGCCCTGATCGACACCCCGGGGATATGCGAGTTTGGCATGGTGGCCGACCAGACCGCCGTGGAGGCGGCGTTCGGTGGCATCGACGCCCTCGCCGCCGAGTGCCGGTTCCGCGACTGCGCGCACGGGGCCGAGCCTGGGTGCACCGTACGCGCGGCCGTCGAACGGGGGCGATTGGACCCCGGCCGACTCCAGAGCTACGAGAAGTTGTCCCGCGAGGTCGCATCCGCCGAGATCCGGCGGGATCCGGCACAGCGCGCCGAGCAGAATCGGAAGCGCCGTTCGATGTCTCGCCAGTGGCGTCGAGCGAGAGAGGAGCAGGATCGCGCACGGGGGCGGTGACAGGTATACTCGGTCAGTTCAATCGACCGCATCCGCATGTCCGTCCCTGACTCTCCCGCGGCCTGGAGCCGTCGTTGTATGCTGGCGTCGTTGCTGGGCGTTGGCGCGCTGGCGCCATTCGTGCGCGGGGCCAGGCGCGGCGTCGGCGATGAGGTCCTCCTGCGCTATACGGCGCATGTGCCCAGTTCCCACGGCCTCTACTCGAAGGTGTTCGTGCCCTGGTCGGCAATGGTCACCGAGGAGACCGGCGGCCGGATCCAGTGGGAGTACTACGTCGATGCGCTGCTTCACGACGCCCTGGAGGGGTTCAAGGCGATCGAGAGCGGGGTCACCGACTATACGCACGGCTACGCCACCTACCAGCCGGGCAGCTTCCATCTGACCCACGGGCTGCAGTTGCCGTTCCTGTTCGCCAATCCGGGCGTGGCGTCTCTCGTGTCCGAAGAGCTGTATCCGCAGTATCTGAAGGCCGAGTACGAGCGGATGGGTTGCTATCTGGCGCACTGCGACTCGACCACGGCCTACGACATCATCTCGCGGACCCCGGTGCGGCTCCCCGAGGACATGCAGGGCCTCAAGGTGCGCTCGACGGGCGGGCTGATGGCCGACATCTTGCGGCAGGTGGGCGCCATTCCCGTGGTGTTGGCGGCGGCCGAGACCTACACGGCGTTTCAACGGGGCGTGATCGACGCGGTGTCACTCGGGGCGCCGGATATGGTCGCCTATCGGCTCTATGAGCAGGGCAACCACTATCTGCGGGTCGGATTGACTCACACGGTGATCCAGTTCGCCCTCAATCCGCGTGCGTTCGACGCGCTCCCAGGCGACCTGCGACAGCAGCTGTACAACCTGTACCGGGTGCACGGGCAGGTGGCCAACCAGAACTTCTACGGTGGTCCGAACCTCGATGCGGCGATCGAGACCCTGAGAACCGAGGATATCGAGATCGTCGAGCACACGCCGGACGAGCGGCAGGCGTGGGTGGACGCGGTGCAGCCGCTCGAAGCGCGATTCATCGATGAGAACGAGGCGCTGGGGCTGCCCGCTCGCGCCTTCGTGCGTGAGGCCAAGGAGCGTGCGGCCGTGTATGCAGACTGGACGGACGAGCAGCTCTGGGATCACACGCGTCGCCATCCCTTCCAAGGCGTGATCGACCTGTGAGGTCGTCGGTCACCCATCCCTCGGAGACCCATCCCACATGCTGAGCTGGATCGACAGGCTCCTGGCGGGGCTCGACCGCTGGTCGGAGGTCGCGGCGCGACGTCTGTTCCAGCTGGGCATCTACGTCACGATGCCGTCGCTGGTGCTGCTGGTGAGCGTCGACGTCATCCTTCGCTACGTGTTCAACGCTCCGCTGCAGTGGGGACGCGACGCCAACGGGCTGCTGCTGCTGATGACGGTGTTCTGCGCGTTGCCACACGCCTGGGACCGCGCGTATCACATCCGGATGGAGGTGTTTTACCTCCGGTTCAACGAGCATCGGCGCCGGCAGGTCGACGTGCTGGCGGCCGTGGCCGGGATCATCGTGTTCGGCCTGATGGCGACGCAGGCGGCGTTGTTCGTCCCCTTCATGATGCAGACCGGCGAGACTGGCGAGGACCTCGAGATGGAGCTCTGGCCCTGGATGGGGTTCCTTTCTGTCTGCGCCGCGGTCATGGTAGCTCGCATTTTCGCGAATCCGTCGGGTGAGGAGTCCGGCTCCGAGACAGGAATGGGGCTATGAGTCTGACGCTCGCGGGACTGATCGGTATCGTGGCCATGATCGGCCTCCTCATCCTGGGAGTGCCGATCGCCATCGCGATGGCCGTGACCGGGGCCGTCGGGTTGTGGGTTCTGGAAGGGCCAGGTCCGGCCCTCGCCCACACCCTCTTGATTCCCTGGGACGAGGGCCGCAGCTTCGTGCTGGTGACGATCCCGCTCTTCGTCTTGATGGGACAGCTCGTCTTCCAGACCGGATTGGCGTCAGACCTCTATGCCGGCATCCGCAGCTGGATCGCCCGGGTGCCTGGGGGAATGGCGATCACGTCGGTGGTCGCCTGCGGCGCCTTCGGGGCGGTCACCGGTTCGAGCATCGCGACCGTGGCGACGATGGGCGCCATCGTCATGCCAGAGATGCGACGCTACAAGTACCACCCGCGGCTGGCGACTGGCTCGCTGGCTGCATCCGGGACCCTGGGTATCCTGATCCCGCCGAGTCTGATCTTTATCTTCTACGGGGTGATGACCGAGACCTCGATCGGCGCGCTGTTCATCGCCGGCATCGTTCCGGGCATCCTGACCGCGGCCATGTTCTCGGTCATCATCCTGCTGCGGTGCCTGATCACGCCGTCGCTCGGACCTCCGGGACCCAGCGCGACGTGGACGGAGCGCTGGCAGACGACCTCGGGGCTGCTTCCGATCATGGGATTGTTCCTGCTCGTGATCGGCGGGATCTATGGCGGGGTGTTCACGCCGACCGAAGCGGCCGGCGTGGGCTGCGCGGGGGTGCTGATTACCGCGGCGCTCCGGCGGCGGCTGACGAAAGACGCGATGGCCAAGGCGCTGGAAGAGACCGCGCTGGTCACGGCCATGATCTTCGCGATCATCGTGGGCGGCTATCTGGTCGCGCGGTTCCTGGCCATCACCGGCATCACCGAGAACATGGTGGCGCTCCTGGTGGGCCTGGATCTGGGGCGGGTCGGGTTCCTGATCCTCCTGGTGGGCCTCTATATCGTGCTGGGTGCGATGGTAGATGTGTTCGGCATGCTGGTGCTGACCATCCCGTTCGTGATGCCGGTCGTCGGCTCGCTGGGCATCGACCCGATCTGGTTCGGCGTGTTCGCCGTGATGATGGCCGAGCTGGCGCTGGTCACCCCGCCCATTGGGGCCAATGTCTTCGTGATGCGTCGCACGGCGCCAGAAGTGCCCATGGGCGACATCTTTATGGGCGTGCTGCCGTTCGTAGTGGGTCAGCTGCTGATCATTGGGCTGATCATCGCGTTTCCCGATATTGCGCTCTGGCTGCCGAGTCAGATGCAGTAGCGGCGGACAGCCTGGACGAAGGCTTCAGGCTACAGGCTCCGGGCGTTGGAGTTGGTGATTGATCGCATGACTCTGTAGGGCGGGACTTCAGTCCCGCCGGCTCGGCTGGCGGGGCTAAAGCCCCGCCCTACAGAACCTGGGGGCTAGGGGCGGAGCCCCGGGCGAGCGCCCAAAGCCCAAAGCCGCCGGTAGCCGACCGGTCGCGTCGGGCCGGCTACCTTACCGGCATTGCCGAAAAGGCGCGCAATGCCGAGGCGCTCTCGTTACTCCGACAGCCCGAACGAATACACCACATTCCCGGCCGCGATGGCCACATACTGCTGGCCGTCGACCGCGTAGGTAATGGCGGCCGAGTGGACGAGGCGGCCGACATTCATGTGCCAGAGCTCTTCGCCGGTCTCGGCGTCGAGCGCCAGGAAGTAGCCGTCGATACTGCCGGTGAACACGAGGTCGCCGGCGGTCGCCAGCATTCCGCCGGTTGAGCGCGGCTGCAGCGGATACTCCCACCGGATGTCGCCGTTGGTCGGGTCGATGGCGCGCACGGCGCTGTGGTACTCATCGAGGGGTAGCGGCCGCTCGAAGCCGCCGCCGGTGAACTGGTCACCCTCGCTGTACTCCTCGTCCCGCTTGAAGTAGCGGTCCTCGCCGTCGTAGGCCTGCACATAGAAGAGACCGGTGTCCGGGCTGTAGGCGGGGGAGAACCAGTTCGTGGCGCCGGCGACCGGCGGCGAGACCACGACCCCCTCGGCATTCGGCGCGGTGTTCGGTACGCGAATTGGGCGCCCGTTCGAATCGAGGCCCTCGGCCCAGGTTTGCCGCGCGAACGGTTCACCAAGCAAGAATTCGCCGTTTTGCCGGTCGATGACGTAGAAGAAGGCATTGCGGTTGGCCCACATCATCACCTTCCGCGATTCGCCCTCCCAGTCCATGTCGGCCAGGATCGGGACCTGGATGGCGTCCCAGTCGTGCACGTCGTGCGGCGTGAACTGGAAGTACCACTCGAGACCACCGGTGTCGTGGTTGATGGCCATCGCCGCATCCGAGTAGAGGTTGTCGCCCATCCGGACGTCGCCGTTCCAGTCGGGACCCGGATTGCCGGTGCCCCAGTAGACCAGATCGAGGTCGGGGTCGTATGACCCGGTGATCCAGGTCGCCGAGCCGCCCGTCCGCCAGGAGTCGCCAGCCCAGGTCTGGTTGTCTGGGTGATCGGGACCCGGAATGGTGTGGGCCCGCCAGTCGAGCTCGCCCGTCGTGGCCTCATACGAGTCGATGAAGCCGCGGATGCCGTACTCGCCACCGGCGATGCCCGTGACCACCTTGTCCTTGATGACCAGGGGCGCCGCGGTCTTGCTGTAGCCGGACTGATGGTCGGCCACCTCGCGGTCCCAGACCACGTTGCCTGAGCGGGCGTCGATCGCCACCAGGTGGGCGTCGAGCGTGCTCATGTAGAGGTGCTCACCGAGGATGGCCACGCCCCGGTTGTTCCGGCCGCAGCAGATCCGGAGGTCGTCGGGCAGCGGGTGGTCGTAGCGCCAGTACTGGCGTCCAGTGGCCGCGTCGACCGCGACGACGTTGCTCGGGGCCTCGGTGATGAACATGACGCCGTCAACCACCAGCGGCACCGCCTCGGAACGGTCGAGTTGCGGGATCTGATAGGCCCACTTCAGTTCGAGGTCGCCCACCGTGTCGCGGTTTACCTGATTGAGACCGCTGAACCGCTGGCTGTCGAGCGTGCCCGAATACATCAGCCAGTTGTGCGGCTCGTTGGCCGCGTTCAGCAGCCGTTCCCAGGTCACCGGCGTGAACGCCGGGGCGGCGCCGGGCGACGAGCCGGCGGGCTGAGCAACGGCGGGGACGGCCAGCGTAAGTGCGGCGAGCGCGGACAGCAGGCGGGTCATGGTCGGCAACCTCTCCGGGAGTCAGGCGTGGCTCAAAGTCGATTCCGGACGATACCACGCTCGCCAGCGCGCCGATAGCATGCGAGCGCCGTGTGGGGACGTCGCCGGAAGCGACGGGTATAATCACCTGATTCGAAGAGACTTATCTGGTCATCCCCTGGAACCATGCCGCTGAGCGACGGAAGCGTCCTCGGTCCGTTCGTCCCTCCGCTGAACGACGAGTTCACCGAGTGGCAGGCGGCAGTCTCACTCGATGGGCAATGGCTCGCCTACGCGTCAAACGAGTTCGGGCGGTCGGAGGTCTATGTGCGACCGTTTCCCGAGGTCGCTTCTGCGAGGACCCTTGTGTCGACTGACGGAGGGAGCCTCCCAGCGTGGAGCGGCGACGGAAACGAGCTGTTCTATATCGGTCCGGACGGGATGACCGTCGTGTCGGTGGAGACCCAGCCGACCTTTGCGCCGGGGACGCCGCGTGTGCTGTTCGACGTGTCGGCTTTCGTGGAGGGTGGGCTCGGGGTGCCGCCGTTCGACGTTAGCGCCGACGGTCAACGCTTCCTGATGCTGAGGCCGGAGTCCGATGGCGGCGGCCCTCGGCAGGAGATCGTCGTCGTGCAGAACTGGCTGCAGGAACTCGCTCGCCTCGTGCCGGTTCCGTGATGCTTAGGGCGGAGCTCTTGTCCCGTTATCAATGGTCGAACGAGAGGAGCAACAGATGCATCGGTGGTTCGTGACGGTCGTGATTGGTGTGACGTTGGCGGTGCCCGGCCTGGCCGACGCCCAGCAGGAGCCGCAAGAGGAGACGTTCACCGCCGCCGGTATCCCGTTCGTGCCGCTGCCGGATCCGCCGGTCGACTTCGGCACCGCCGAGGGGCAGGGCATCCGGGTCAGCGTGGTCGCCGACGGGTTGACCTATCCGTGGGGGTTCGCGTTCCTGCCCGATGGCCGGATTCTCGTGACCGAACGTCTGGGCACGGTCCGCGTCATCAACGACGGCCAGCTCGAGGAGGCGGCCCTGGCCGGTGTGCCGGAGGTGCATACCGAGCAGGCGCTCGCGGGCCTGATGGATGTGTCCATCCATCCCGATTTCGCCCAGAATCGCTGGGTGTATCTGACCTATTCGAAGTCCAGCGGGAACGGATCGGTCGTGACGCTCGCTCGTGGGCGGCTCGACGGTGGGGCGCTGACCGAGATGCGCGACCTCTTCTCGAGCAACACCGAGGCCCAGGCCGCTGGGGCGGCACGGATGGCCTGGGCCGAGGACGGGCACCTGTTCCTGTCAGTCGGTGGGGCGTTCGGCGGCCGGCGGATGGACGCTCAGGACCCGGCGAGTCATCTGGGCAAGATGCTTCGGCTGCGGGACGACGGCACGGCACCCGACGACAACCCGTTCGTGGGGCAGGAGGGGGCGGCACCGGAGGTCTATTCGCTCGGGCACCGCAACCAGATGGGCATCGCCATCCACCCCGAGACCGGAGATGCCTGGGCTAGCGAGCACGCGCCCCAGGGGGGCGACGAGGTGAACATCATCCGGGCCGGCGAGAACTACGGCTGGCCCGTCGTCTCCTATTCCCGCGAGTACACGGGACCGCGGATCGCGGAGCGGCCCTGGCAAGAGGGGATGGTGCAGCCTGAGATCGTCTGGATTCCGTCTGTGGGGCCGTCCGGGCTCTTGTTCTACACGGGCGACCGGTTTCCTGCCTGGCAGGGCGACCTGTTCGCCGGCTCGCTGATGACCGGCCGCATCGAGCGAACCGGGCATCTCGAGCGGATCCGGTTCAATCGGCGTGGCCTGGAGCAGCGGCGCGAGTGGCTGCTGGCGCCACTGCGCCGCCGGATCCGTGACGTGAAACAGGGGCCGGACGGGTTGATCTATGTGCTGACCGCCGGACGTTTTCTCGGGATGGATCCCGCGCAGGGCGAAGGAGCCATTCTGCGAATCGAGCCGGTGCCCTAGGCCCGCCGACACCGGCTACCTGCACGAAAAAATCGATATACTTTGAGGTTTCCCGCCCGATAACTACGGGTAGAGACGGAATACAGGTCCGCACCGGCGGACGTCCAAGGACAGGAAGCGCGTGACCGACAACGAGAGTGCGGCCGACAAGGCCCCCTGGATTACCTACCGTCCCGAGCTCAAGGTGCTGGACTGCACCGTGCGCGACGGCGGTCTGATCAATGCCCATCAATTCGAGGACAGCTTCGTGCGGGCGGTGTACGACACCTGCCTCGCCGCTGGCATCGACTCGATGGAGATCGGCTACAAGAACTCGGAACGGCTCTTTCCGCGCGAGCAGTTCGGGCACTGGCGTCACAGCCGGGAAGAGGACATGCGACGGGTCGTGGGCGATCACGACGCGGATGCGACCGGTCTGACGTTGTGCGCGATGGCCGACGCGGGGAAGAGCGACTGGCAAACTGCCATCGAGCCGGCCGCCGACAGTGTCCTCGGCATGATCCGGGTGGCGTTCTACGCCCATCAGGTCTCCGAGGCGGTGGACATGATCCAGCACGCGCACGAGCAGGGCTACGAGACCATGGCCAATCTCATGGCGGTCTCGAACATTACCGAGGATGAGATCGACACCGTCCTCGAGGCGATTGCGCCGACGCCAGCCGGCACGATGGTTATCGTGGACAGCTTTGGGCACCTCTATCGCGAGCAGCTCGACCGGCTGTACACCAAATACTCGGCGGCGATGGAGGGGACCGGCAAGGAGATCGGGATCCACGCCCACAACAACATGCAGCTGGCGTTTGCCAACACCATCGAGGCGATCATCCTGGGGTCGAATCGCGCCGACGCCACGATGGCCGGTCTCGGTCGAGGCGCCGGAAACTGCCCGATGGAGTTGCTGCTCGGCTTCCTGCGGAACCCGAAGTTCAGGCAACGTCCGGTGATCCGGCTCCTGCAGGAGCACCTGCCGAAGATTCGCGAGACCGTGGAGTGGGGGCCGCTCGTGCCCTACAACATCACCGGGCAGCTCAACCTGCACCCGCGGGCGGCGATGGAGTTCCGGGCGGGTGAGACGCCCGACGACTACGTCTCGTTCTATGACGAGATCGTGAACGAAACGTAGGAGCGATTCGAAGCGTGACAACCGAGCGTGGGCGGTTTCGGTGCTGGCGGTCGTTGCCGTCGTGTTTGGCGTGGGCGTGCTTCCGGCCGAGGCGCAGATCGATCGCGTCCGCGATCCGAACTGGACCGTGCCGCGGCTACCGAACGGACAGCCTGACCTCCAGGGGAAGTGGGGCAACAAGACGATCACGCCGATCGAGCGATCCGAGCGCGAGAGTCGCGCCTATCTGACCGACGAGGAGATGGCGTCGCTCAACCAGCGGCGTGCCGACGCGCAAGACGCGCAGGACGCGGCGCCCGAGCAGCGCTATGAGGCGGGCGGCAACGTCGGAGGCTATGGGAGCTACTGGCTGGACGCGGGCGACACGGTGCTGCCGACGGGACAGACGTCGATGGTCATGGAGCCGCCCAGCGGTCGGGTCGAGATCAAGCAGTGGGCGCTCGACGCCAAGGCCTACAACCTGGCCAACGAGGGCGATCACTATCAGCACATGAGCGTGTGGGATCGATGCATCTCACGCGGCGTGCCCGGCTCGATGTTGCCCGCCGGCTACAACAACGTCTACCGGATCATGCAGACGGCGGACCATGTGGCCATCCATTACGAGATGATCCACGACGTTCGGGTCATTCCGTTCGACAAGCAGGTCCACGTCCACGACAACATCACGATGTGGATGGGCGATTCGCGTGACTACTGGGACGGTGATGTTCTGGTCGTCGAGTCGAAGAACTTCCACAACCGCGGCTGGATCGCGTCGAGCATGGCGGGGCGTCGCCTGAAGGGGATCCCGACCAGCACGGCGCTTCACGTGGTGGAGCGGTTTGAGCGGGTGTCCGAGCACATCATCATGTGGGATGCCACGGTCAGCGATCCGAACGTGTATGACAGCGAGTGGACCATCTCGATGCCGCTGACGGCCAAACTGGACTACGTCATGTTCGAATACGCTTGCCACGAGGGGAACTACTCGGTGCCCAACGCGCTCAGCGGCGAGCGCGCGATCGACCGGATGGTGGCGGAGGCGAACGACGGTCAATAGGCCTCACCGTTCCGGTGACGTATTGGCGGGGTGAGCCGAACGGCTCGCCCCGTTGTCCGGTACGGGCTGCTAGCGCAAGAACAACAATAACGCGGAATAGGCGAGCCACGCGATCGACGCGGCGATAAGGAAGCCGACGACTCGCGGCCAGACGCGGTCTGTGCCGTTCTGTCGCCGAAGGGCCGCTGCCGGCACGCACCGGACGGTGTCCGCGACATCGAGAGCCGCGAGGGTGACGCCCAGGAGCGCGAGTGTCGACGCGCCGCCCAGCATCATGCGCCAGGACAGGGCGCTCAGCGTCTCGATGGTGCCCGGCGAGACCGCCGAAGTGGCCACACCCTCGGCCGTCAGGACCGGCGCCAGATAGCCCATCGGATGCCAGGCGGAGAATACCGCTGGTGACGTGGTCAGCGAGTAGCCGATGAAGCCGACGGCGGTGATGGCGATGGCGGGAGCCAGGGCGACACCGGCGATCATGATCCCGGCATCACAACGGGGCTCATCGAACTCGGTCGCGGCGGCGGGGGGCTGCGCGTCGTGCGGTCTCATGGCGGCCTGTAGCCGCCATCGTAGTGTCGGACGCGTTCGTTGACAAGCGTCGGTGTCAGTCTAGCGGTCCGCCCTCGTAGAGCCACCGAACGGCGGCCTCGTCGGTACAGATCTCGCGGCCCTTCGCTCGAACGTGTGCGGCGATCTCCTCGGTCATCCCATCGTCCCTGGCGCCGCCGGCCACACCCCGCCGCACCATCGCCCCCGGCTCGAGGACTTTCACCGCGCCCATCGTCGTGCCATCGAACTTGATGTCGTGTTCCTTCATCCATCGGAACGAGGTGTACTCGAGGACAGCCGGCCACTGGTCAGCACCCGGAGTGACGTCCAGGAACACGGCCACGCGCCGGATGCTGCCTTCATGGTCGCGCTTCATGTCGGCAAAATGCAGCATCAGCACGTTGGGGTTGTGGCGCAGTGGCCACCAGGCCTCGATGAAGGCAAAGAGCGCGGCGTTGAATCCGCCGCCGTCGATGACCTCGCGATAGAACGTCGCGAAGTCGGGTCGAGCGAACGCGCCCTTCGGGACGCCCCAGTAGTCGAGCAGCTCGTCGGCGTGCTTCTCGATGAACGGTTTCACCGAGACCAGCGCTTCCTCGGGGTTGCGGCAGACGACGATGTAGCGGACGTCGAGGTCGCTGTCGGGGGGGTAATAGGGCAGGAGCGGCGGGGCGGCGTGGCTCTTGAATGCTCGCGGGATGTGATGGGGCATCGCCGAGATCCGAGCCTCGAGGTCGGCGGAGGTCATCCCCTTGTGGGTGACGAACTCGATCCACGGCACCTCGCCGTAGATGTCCTCGAAATCGGGGTCGCCTCCCTGCAGTAGCTGGTAGACGATATTCATCATCCAGGTCGTGCCGCTCTTGGTCGGCACCGATATGACGATGTCACGGTCCCGCCACCGGATCTCCTGCTGCAACGCAGGGTTGATCCAGGGCGGCGGCCCGCCCTTGCCTTCAGCAACACTCATGGGGCAACTCCCAGGAAGACGCCGAGCCCGCCGAACGGATTCCTAATGTGGTGACACCCGGGTGAGCGGGATGTCGATGTCGCGGTTCGGCGTGGCGATCGAGATCGTGAACGTGTTGCCGTCCAGGCTGTAGCCGAGCTGGGGAATACCCTCGCCGCGGTTCTTGAAGACGACCTTCCGATCGCCGATCTCGATCAGGTCCATGACCTGGAAATCGGCCCGCGGCTCCATGCCGGGGTTCCACTGCTTGAGCCGGAGGATGAGCGAGTCGCCCTCTTCCTCCACCACGATCAGCTCGATCATGTTGGTGACGCCGTCGCTGTCGTAGCCCCGGACGAGCGAGGCCATCGAGCCGCCCTTGGGAGTGGCCCAGTTCTCCTCGAGCGTGTCGTTGGCGTAGGTGCCGGTCATCCAGGCCAGGTCCGCGACGTTGGCGCTTGGGCCCTGGGCGAGCGCGGGGACCGCGAAGGCGACGAGTACGGCGGCGGCGATGCTGAGTCGTGACATGTGTGATCTCCCTTCAGACGTCTAGACGACACCGCCGGGCAGATCGTGTCCCGACGGTGCGTCGCACCGTATCAGGGACCGTCAGGACGCCGCTTCGAGAACTGCCCGGGCTTCGGGGCGTTGGCGTTCGAGACGGCCGAAGTCGAGGTCCAGCTGGAAGATGCTGGCGATGAAGTCGTAGGTCTGCTCGACGTCGCTGTTCCAGTCGTCGCTGATCTGGTCGACGGCGCTCAGTCCGAAACCGTTCGTGAGCGTTGGGTCGGCTCTCGCCTCGATCAGGACGGTCAGGCACTCGGGGTGGGCGAAGAGCGCCGCAACGTGCAGTGCGGTCGCGCCGTCCGCATTCTGCAGGTCGAGGTTCGCGCCCCGGTCAACCAGCTGCCGGACCAGAGCGGTCTGACGGAACATCGCCGCCACGATGAGCGGCGTTGAGACGTTCGGTTCGCGCGCGTCGATGTCGGTCCGGGCGTCCAGGGTTTGCGTCAGCAGCGTCTCATCGCCCTCCATCAGTCCTACCCAGAACGACTCTGGTGGCTGAGCGGCAGCGGGGAGCGCGACCGTATACGAAAGAACGACAGCGATGAGCCCATGGCTGATGCTGGGTACGTTTGGCATGGTTCCTCCTTCTGAGAGGTGCTACGCAGCGATACGCGGTCTGTTGCAGGGGGGCTTGGGGGTATAGTCCTGCCTGAGTCGGACCCCACGGACGGGTGCGCAGAAGGAGACTGGTGATGCGACGGGTAGTGATGGGTGCGGCGGTGGTGACCGTGGTCCTCGCGGCGGGACAGGTGGCCCGGGCGCAGGGGGTGTTCAACCTTGTGGGGATCATGGCCCAGAACTGGGGCGTCTGGGTCGAGCCTGGCCTCGCGGTCGAGGACTGGATCGACGAGGCGCGCGCCTATTGCGCTGACGACGACATTTGCGACGTGCGGATCTTCGAGGGACCGGAGCTGGCGACGCACGAAGTGCCGGTGCCGGAGGAGAACCGGGCCGGTCTTCGCTGGATCTTCCGCTACCGGGCCGGCGAGACGCCGCCCATCGTCGTCGAGGAGGCGCACGGCCAGGGAGGCGCCGAACCGCGGACGTGGACGTTCGACCAGTAGAGAAATCGGGTACGAATCAAATCGCTCCCGGCTCCGTATAGATATACAGAGCACGACGAAAGGAGCGACCGCATGGACGTAGTCGGAATGGGGTTCGGGCTGCTCGGTTTCGTGTTCGCGATGAACGCGATGAACCTGGTGACGAGGTTGGAAGCGCAGTTGCAGATGGCGCAGGCCGAGCCGGGAGAGCACGTATGACCGCGACAACCTACGACGTGCCGGTCGAGACGATTGCGCCCGAGGAGCGCACGCTGGCTGCCGTGACCCATCTGTCAGGTCTGGCGGGCTACCTGATTCCGTTCGGCGGCGTCGTGGTGCCGCTGCTCATCTGGTACCTGCAGCGAGAGTCAGTTACCATCTCGGGTATCGCCAAGCAGGCGGTCCTGCTTAACGTCATCGTCTTTCTCACCATCATGGTGACGGCCATCTCGATGATCACCGTCATCTTGATCCCGCTGGTGCTGCTGTTCAGGCTGTCCCCGCTGCACAGCCGCAACTTCGAGGTCTATCGTGAGGAACCGGCCACGTCGTGACTCATGGCGCGTCGGTGACCCACATGTCCGGCTGGGGGGTGCTCCCGCCAGCCGACCCGCCGGCGGCGTACATCCTCCCGCCGATGATGGCGACCGCGGGTGAAGAGAGAGGCATCGGCAGTTCGCTCACCTTTTCCCATTCGGTGGCGCCCGGCTCCAGCGCGAGGATGTCGGCGTCATGCTGCTTGGACTCGCCGGGCGCGGTGGTGTGTCCGCCGGCCAGGTAGATCCGGCCGTCGTGGACGAAGGTCGCCCCTTCGGCGTGCGAGTGTCCCTTTTCTAACGCGGGGCCGGCGCTCCAGCTATCGGTCACGGGGTCGTAGATGTCGACGCGGGGCTGGTCGAGTTGCTGGCTGTCATGGTTGAACTGTCCGGCAATGGCGTAGATCTTCCCTTGAAACGTCACACACGAAAACTGATTCCTGGGCGTGGGCATTGGGGCGGCTGACGTCCACTCGGCCTGGCCCGAGGCCCAGTCGTCCAGGTTGAGCACCCAGTGGTCGGGCATGTCGGTATCTCGGTCGGGCCCGACTCCACCCATGTAGTGCAGGTTCCGTCCCACCAGGGCGAGTCCGCCGCCGCCGCGGGGGCCGGGAAGGAGCGGCGCGGCCGTGTACCGGTCCAGGTCGAAGTCATAGCTCCATACCTCGGCGATGGAGTGTCCCTTGTAGCCGTCCTTGAAGCCTCCGGCAAACCACGCCGTGCGTCCGTCGAGCACCATGTTCATGTGGGTGATGGCGCTGGGCAGTTCCTGGATCGGCGTCCAGCTACCGTCGGCGGGATCGAACACGTTCGCCACTTTGCTGGAGACCACACCCTCGGTGTACCCCCCGAAGAGATAGAGCTTGCCGTCGAGCACGACCGTGCCTGGTTCCCACTTCTCGACCGGCATATCCGGCAGCTTCTCCCAGTCCTGCGCACTGACGGCAGTGGGGAGGAGGAGCGCGAGGGCAAGGGCGGTGGCTCGAATCGGCATGAGGAGTTCCTTCGCTATGGAGACGGCGATCGGGCGAGATCATACCGGACCGGCGCTTGACGGCGTGGGGTGCGGACCCCGACAATCGGCTTCAATCAACCGGGAGACATTGATGACACGACTCAAAGCCGTCGCGCTGACCGTTCTCGCCGTGTTCGCCGTGGTCGCAGGGCTGAGTGCCGGCCAGTCCGGTTCGAGCTACACGCCCAAGCGGATCAACAAGGCGATCGAGCTTATCGAGATGGGCGAGCCCGTCTACTACTTCCAGTTCCCGGGTGGCGGCTATGAAGACGGGAAGTCGATGTCACAGACGTGGGCCGACGCCATCGGCTACAACGTCGAGCAGGCGCCCTTCAACGCGCTCCAGTTCAAGGAGTTCATGCAGGGGCTGATCGATGGCGGACCGACGCCGAGCGGACATCGCACACCGACCGTCATCGTCACCCTGCCGGTAGGTGGCATCGACGAGGCGACTGTCCGAGCCAACTACTGGATGGTGGAGCAGGTGCTGGCCGCTGGCGCCCACGGTATCCTGATGGTCCACATGCGGACCGAGGGCGCCGCCCGCGCGCTGGTGGAGGCCTCGCGTTATCCGCTCGCGTCCAAGACGCCAGGCATTGGCGAAGGCCTCCGCGGGAGCGGGGGGCAGGGCCTGGCCGCCCAGATGTGGGGCATCACCTCACAGGAGTATCTGCGCATCGCCGACCCCTGGCCGCTCAACCCCGAGGGTGAGCTGCTCATCGGCTTCAAGCCCGAGGACAAGGAAGCGCTGGCGGTCATCGACAAGACGATGGCCGTGCCTGGTATCGGTATCGTCGAGTGGGGACCGGCCGACATGATGATGTCGTTCGGCCTCGTCCGCGGCCCCGGCGTCCCCTACTCCCAGGAGGTGATGGACGCCCGCGAGGAGATCCTGGCGGTGGCCCGACAGAACAACGTCGTCTTCTCGGAAGTCAGCACCAACGCAGACAACGTCATCGAGCGCGTGGACAACGGCATCATGTTCCACTTCGCGAACGAGGAAGCTGCGAGGGTTGGCCGGCAGCACACCGGTCGCGTGATGCCGTACTGACGAATACTCATAGAAGTCAGAAGACACAAGAAGGCGCGCTTACTCCGGCGGCCCGTCGTACGGTGCGCCAGTGCCGGACGATCCAACGAAGAACTGCGAGCCGTCCGGGAACGTGATGTCCCGGGCGTTGGCGGTGTTCGAGCCGTCCTTGGCGCCGAAGCCGTCGATCACCAGCTCGGTCCCGACCGGGATCGAGTTCTTGTTCAGCCCCCGTCGCATCAGTGAGTTCGGGGCGCCGCATTCGATCGCCCAGGTCACGATATTCCCGTTCTCGTCTTCGACGTCGACGTGAATCCAGGAATGCGGGTTGATCCACTCGGTGCGGTTTACCGTGCCAGTCAGCGTCATCGGACGGTTGGCGTCGAACTCGGCTGAGAAGGCGTGGTGGGCGAGCACCGGGCTGGATGCGACGAGGAGCGCGGTCGAGGTCAGTAGCAGTCGTGCAAGCATCGTGGTCCTCATCAGACGTCTACGGGATCGGGTTGACCCGGGCGGCTTCGACATCGGTGCCCGTCATCAGTGACAGGTTCCGGCCATTTCCTTCATGGCACGCGTACTCGAACAGCATGTGGTCTTCCGGCGCCCGCTGCAACGCGTTGTAGCGCAGGGTCCAGGGCTGCGAGAACACCTCGGGGTCTTCGATGGTGGCCGTGTACTGGATGGTGTCGGCGTCGAGGAACGTGAACTCCTCGACCACGCGCAGGTTGCCGCTGTGGAACACGCCGTGTCCGGTGGTCAGCGAGCTGCCGGGCGCTCCTTCTGGCGGCGCGCCGTGGCCGACGGGCCAGGTGTTGTCGGTGAAGTTCCGGGTTTCGACGATCAGTGTATTGCCACTCCAACGGCCTCGTGAGTCGCCCATGCCCAGATTCAGCGAAGGGTCGATGTGGTCGCTGCCGTCCAGCGGGATGTAGCGCGAGTGGTGGTTCCACTCGTACAGCATCAGCACGAAGCCGGGGCCCTGCTCGATCTGATAGGTGTTGTAGCCGACCGGTAGGTGCGCCCTGGGAAACGCGGCGGGCAGGCACTTGACCCGTGGGTCCAGGTGCTCGAGTTGCTCCTGCCGCGCCATGATCTCGTTCCGCTGCTCGGCGGCCCACGGCTGGAACGGGACCTGGCCGTTCGCTGGCTCGATGATCATCGGCCCTTCGGGACGAGCCGGCCGAGGTCGCGCCGGAGCGTCCGGGTCCGGCTCGAAGAAGCGCGAGAACGCCGCTCCTTGACCCTGGTTCGCGCCTTCGGGCGGCGTCCACTCGGACGTCGGGGTTTCGAGCGCCTGATACGGCCCCGGGAGGTAGTGCCCGCGCAGGTCGGGATCTCCCCACGGTGTCTTGGCTGGCTCGAAGTCCTGCGCTGCGGCCGCCAGGGGCGACAGTAGCCATCCCAGCGCCATGCCGGTCAGCACGATCCGTCGAGTGCATTTCCTCATCGGGCGTCTCCATCCTCGACCAGCGCGTCGAGGAGGTGGTCGACACAGTCGTAGTCGAGCAGCCGTAGCCCCTCTTCCATCCGCTTGTAGATCGGCATTCGCATGGTCCAGGGGCGGGTGTAGGTCTGTGGGTCTTCGAGGGTGACCTCGTAGTCGATGTGATAGGGCGTCACCGGGGTGAACCGCTCCACGACGTGCAGTTCGTTGCTGTGGTGATTGCCCGAGGCATCGAGCCAGGTCAGACCGTTGAAGTGGGTCGTGTCGACCACGAGCGTGTCGCCTTCCCAGTGCCCGCGCGAGTCGCCCATCCAGAAGTCGTTCGGCAGCGGGTGCGGGCTGCCGTCGGTATAGACAATGCGGACCGTATGCGCGTACTCGTAGCTCAGCACCACGTGGTCGGGCGTCTGCACGATCCGGAACGGCCACGGCATGTATGTGACACGAGGCACGCCTGGCAGATAGCACTTGCGCACCGGGTCGTCGGTGAGCCGGTTGGCCCGGTTACGGTCCCGCTGCGCCAGCGCGTCGGCGGTATAGGGGATGCTGCCACCCTCCACCACGCTGAACCCGGCCGGAATGCCGTCCTGCGCGTTGTGGGCCTCCAGGTCCCAGGCGGCGCTACCGAGCACCTGCCAGATCCCGCTGAGATCCGGCTGGCCCTCCGGCGTTCGAGGGCCGTCGTAGGTCTGGGCGTACACGGGCACGGCCCCGAGGGCCACCGTCGCCATCAGGTGCGCCGCCATCCGAAGTCTGATCATGATCGCGTCGAGGATGACCCCGCAGGCGTCCGACGTCAAGCGAGAAATGAGCCGCAGTCGGTGCTAGAGATCGCGGGGGAGGAGCTTCGGGCTCCCCTCGATCTTCACCGCTCCGAAGTGGCGGAGGTCCAGGGTGGCGATGGCGGAGGCGTTCAGCCGTTCGGCGGTCGAGATAACCACCGCATCGACAAGGCCCAGCCCCAGGTCGGGGTAGCGGCCACAGAGCCGGGACGCGGCGGTCAGATCGGTCTCTCGGCCCCATTCCACGGTGAAGGCTCCGGCGTCGAGGTCCGAGAGGAAGAGGTCCTGCGCTCGCAGGCCCAGCTGGGTGCTGACGAGGTAGTCCACCTCGGGGAGGATGGCCCAGGGCAGAATCCAGGCGCCGGGGTTCTCCTCGTAGGCGTCTCGGACAGTGTCGTGATAGCGGTCGGCTCGGTCCAGCAGGGCAAGGATCGCCCCGGTGTCGGCGACGATCACCGGTCGCGACCCATCCCTTCCAGCAACGCCTCAGCCCGTTCAGAGAGGTCGGTTCGCTGGCTCTGCCCGCTGCCGATCGAGCGGGGCAGGGCCCGGGGGGCGTGGCGTGCCGCATACTCCGACACCGCCTCCCGTACGAGCTCGGCCGACGGCCGGCCCTGAGCCGCGGCGAGTCGCTTCAGGCGGCGATAGTCATCGGGGTCCAGATAGACGGTCGTCTTCTCCATATATGGGTGACAGATATGGTATCACCAGCCTTCGGGCTTCAGCCTATAATCGAGCCGTCTTCACGCCATGTCTCTCGAACCCGGTTCCAGCCTCGGTCCGTACGAGAGCCTCGCCAAGATTGGCGAGGGCGGCATGGGGCAGGTGTTCCAGGCCCGCGACACGACGCTGGGGCGGGAGGTCGCGCTTAAGGTCCTCCCCGAGGCGTTCACGGGCGACCCCGACCGACTGGCCCGGTTCGAGCGCGAAGCGCGGGTCCTCGCCTCGCTCAACCATCCGAACATCACCGCCATCCACGGGGTTGAGCAGTCCGGGGATGTCCGTGCGGTCGTCCTCGAACTGGTCGAGGGGCCGATCCTTGCGGACCGGATCGAGCAGGGCCCGATGCCGCTCGACGAGGCCCGCGACGTCGCGGTGCAGATTGCTAAGGCGCTCGAATCGGCCCACACGGCGGGGGTCGTCCATCGTGACCTCAAGCCCGCCAACATGAAGCTGCGGCGGGATGGCACCGTGAAGGTGCTCGACTTCGGACTGGCGAAGGCGTTCGAGCCGGGCTCGTCGGCGGCCGACAGGTCGGCGTTGCCGACGGTGTCGCTGACCGCGGCGGCCATCCAGATGGGGATGGTCATCGGCACCGCCGCCTACATGGCGCCTGAGCAAGCGAGCGGCAAGCCGGTAGACAAGCGGTCAGATGTCTGGGCGCTCGGGGTCGTGCTGGTCGAGCTGCTGACCGGGCAGCGGTCGTTCGCCGGTGACGACGTGGTGAAGACGCTGGCGCATGTCATCGCGATGGAACCGGACCTGTCGCGGCTGCCCGGCGATGTGCCACCGGGATTGGCGGTGGTCGTGCGCCGTTGTCTCGAGAAGGAGCCGGCGCAGCGGATGCACGAGGTGGCCGACCTGCGGCTTGCTCTGAAGGGGGCGTTCGAGCCTGAGCTTGAGGACTCGTCAGCAACCCTCGCGGAGCCTCGGCGTCCACGACGGTCGCTTGCGCTCGCCGCGTCCCTCGTCGCCGAGGTCGCGTCCGGTCTTTTCGTCTGGGACGTTACTCGTCCGGAGCTCGAGCCACCCACGCCCTCGGTACGCTTCACGATCGATCCGGCAGAAGAGTTGTTGCTTCTCTGGGGCGACTCCGAAGTTGCGCGATCACGAGATGGCGCCACCGTCGTGTTTCAGACGGGGGCCTTTCCGACCTCCTATCTGGCGGTCAGGGCACTGGACGAGTTGGAGGCCGTGCCGATCAGGGGAACTGACCGAGCCGTCCAGCCGGTGGTATCACCCGACGGCCGCTTCGTAGCGTTCTCGGCGGACGGAGCGATCTACCGGGTGCCACTCGAAGGCGGCACTCGGACAACGGTAGCCGAGGGGCCGTTTCGGTTCGTGGGCGGTCTGAGCTGGGGCGCCGGCGACCAGTTGTTCTTCGGTCGGAGCGACGATGGGCTGTTTCGCGTCGACGCCGCCGGAGGCCAGCCGGAGCGGGTTACGACGCCCGAACCGTCGAACACGAACGAGCATCACATATTTCCATCGGTGATTCCGGGCCGGGAGGCGCTGGTGTTCGTGGTGGCCACCACGACTGCGAGCGGCACCTCGGGTCGTCTTGCCACCGTGGACCTCGCGTCTTGGGTAGTGAGTGAGGCCGGCCTGGAAGGGTTTCACCCGCGCTATCTGGCGTCGGGGCACCTCGTCTATGTAGGGCGAGATGGTGTGCTCCGCGGTGTCTCGTTCGACGCGAACACACTCGAGGTCACCGGCAGCCCGGTGTCGCTCCTCAGTGATGTGTCGGTCAAGCAGACCGGCATGGTGAACTTCGACGTATCCACGACCGGTGATCTCGTCTACATGGAGGACCGGCGAGTTGGGACCGAGCGACGCCTTGTTTGGGTGGACCGCGAGGGCCAGGTAGCGCCAACCGAGGTGTCGTCCGCCGCGTATCTCGGGGTGAGCATCGCAGCCGATGGCACCAGGGTCGCCGTCGAGATCGCTGAAGGCGAAGGTTCGGACGTGTGGGTAGGTGACGTGGAGCGAGGCACCCTCACCTCCGTCACGAGCAGTCCGGCGAACGAAGGCAGCCCGCTCTGGCATCCTGATGGCCAAAGGATCACGTTTGCATCGGAAGCCGGTGTCTTCATCCAGCCGGTAGATGCGAGTGCTGACGCCGTGCCGGTCGTGCAGCTACCTGGGTTGCCTTTTATGCCCAGCCGTACTCCTAGTCGCCCGATGGGAACACACTCGTCGTGCAAGGACACTTCGCCAACACTCTGCGCGACATCGGCATCGTCACACTCGACCCGCCAGGTGAGTGCCAGCCGGTGCTGCAGACGAGCGCCGAAGAGTGGTCGCCGTCGCTCTCTCCCGACGGGCGGCGGCTGGCCTACACGGCGAACTACACAGGCCGAAACGAGGTCTACGTGGTGCGCTATCCCGAGCTCGACGGGCGCGTGCAGGTGTCGCCGGGCGGAGGACATCGACCGCAGTGGCCTCCGGATGGAGACGAGATCACCTATCAGATGGCGTCGACCGGCGGTCTGCCCGAGAGCTTCGGACGTGTATTGGTGGAGTTGAACGACAGGGACCCGCCGGTGATCCGACCCGGCTCACTTGAGCTGCTGGTCCCTTGGGAGTTCGTCGGAGAGGCTGGTGGGCGTCGGTATCTGGACGTCTCGCCGGACGGGACTCGGTTCATCGCGCTTCAAGGGCCAGGCACTGGACGCGCGAATCGCGAGATCACGGTCGTGTTGAACTGGAAGACGTAACTGGTCGACCGCGCGCCGGTTCCCTGAGCGCTCGCGAGATTCTGTAGGGCGGGACTTCAGTCCCGCCATGGAGGCGGAATGCGAACGATGTTGGAGAGAGCGATCGTCGGCGGCCTGGCCCTTGGGTTGTGGGCCACGCCCGCCGAAGCCCAGATGGAGAACTTCGTCCCGGTCACCGACGCGATGCTCGAGAACCCGGCCGACGAGGACTGGCTGACCTGGCGGCGCACGACCGACAGCTGGGGCTACAGCCCCCTCGACGAGATCAACGTCGAGAACGTGGGCGCCATCCGGATGGTATGGACGCGCGCGATGATGCCGGGCCGGATGGAAGGGACGCCGCTGGCCTACAAGGGCATCATGTACATGCCTCAATCCGACGACGCCATCGACGCGTTGAATGCCGTGACTGGCGACCTGATCTGGTCCTACCGGCGCGATCTGCCGGACGACGTCTACGACATGGTCGGGGGCAATGCGCGGACCAATCGCAACGTGGCGATCTACGACCGGCTCATCGTCAACACCACCGACGACGACTACGCCATCGGGCTCGATGCCACCACCGGCGAGGTCGTCTGGGAGAACCAGATCTTCGACTATCAGGTGAACCCCGCCGGCCACAGTGCTGGACCGATCATCGCCGACGGCAAGATGATCTCGGGCCGCAGTTGCCGCCCGATGGGTGGGCCTGAAACCTGCGTGGTGATCGCGCACGACGCGCTCACCGGCGAGGAGGTCTGGCGACGCAGCACCGTCGCGCTCCCGGGCGAGCCGGGCGATGAGACGTGGGGCGGCGTGCCCTACGAGCAGCGCATCCACGTCGGCAGCTGGATGCCGGCCAGCTACGACCCGGAGCTGCGGCTCGTCTTCCAGGGCACGTCGGTCACCTCGCCGGCGCCGAAGTTCATGCTGGGCGGGGTCGAGAACACGCACCTGTACCACAACTCCACGCTAGCGCTCGATGTCGACACCGGCGAGATCCGCTGGTTCTATCAGCACCTCAACGATCACTGGGACCTCGACCATCCGTTCGAGCGCATACTGGTCGACACGGCGGTGGCGCCAGACGCGTCAGAGGTGAGCTGGATCAACCCGCGCATCCAGCCTGGCGAGGAACGTCGGGTGCTGACCGGCATCCCTGGCAAGACCGGCGTGGTCTACACGCTCGACCGTGAAACCGGCGAGTTTCTGTGGGCGACGCCTACCGTTACGCAGAACGTGATCAACGGCATCGATGGAGCCACGGGCGCCGTCACCGAGAACGCCGAGGTGGTGTTCACACAGGCAGGGCAGCAGGTGTTTGCCTGTCCCACGTGGAACGGCGGCAAGGACTGGGAGGCGGGAGCCTACAGCCCGCTGACCAACACGATGTACATGCCGCTGCGTCAGACCTGCGCCCGAATGATGGCGGCCACCGAGTTCGAAGACCGGCCGAACGAGCCGAACGAGAGCCGGGCGGCGATCTACGCCATCGCCTACCGGCATCAGGTCGCGCCGGGCACCGACAACGTGGGCACGGTACGGGCGATCTCGGCCGAGACCGGGGCGACCGAGTGGCTCTACGAGCAGCGGGCGGCGACGATGTCACTGGTGGCTACTGGTGGCGGCCTGCTGTTCGGCGGCGACACCAACGGACGGTTCCGCGCGTTCAGCCAGGAGACGGGCGAGGTGCTCTGGGAGATCAACCTCGGTTCGCCGGTCAGCGGCTTCCCGATCAGCTTCGGCGTCGACGGGAAGCAATACGTCGCGGTGGCGACGGGCGCCGGCGGCACCTCCTCGCACTTCGGCGGCCTGACGCCAGAGTTGCGACCGAGTAGCGGCAACAACCTGTTCGTGTTTTCGCTGCCGGATTGAGGAGGAGCGATGCGATGGTTCTGTAGGGCAGGGCTTCAGCCCCGCGTTGGCAGGGCTGAAGCCCTGCCCTACAGAATCTTGCCCATTGCGTTCGTTCTCGCGTTGCTGCCTGGCACCGCAAGTTCCCAGCTGGGCACCTTCGACATCTACTTGGTCGACGTCGAGGGCGGCGCGGCGACCCTGGCCGTCACGCCTGACGGCGAGTCGATGCTGATCGACACCGGCTTTCCAGGACCCGACGACCGGGATGCCAGGCGGATCAAGGCGGCCCTCGATGAGGCCTGTCTCTCGCGCATCGACCACCTGAGCATCAAGCACTACCACACCGATCACGTCGGCGGGCTCGAGGCGCTGGCCGAGATGGTGCCCATCGGGCACTGCTAAGACCACAACCTGACGACCGAGCCGGAGAACCAGCGGTGGGTGGACGCCTATCTTCGCGTGTGTGGCGACAAGCTAACCGAGGTGGCGGCCGGCGACCGGATCCCGTTCGGAGACGTGATGGTCGACGTGGTGGCTTCGAACGGCGAGCTCATCGACGCCCCGATCAACGGTGGCTCGCCGAATCCCCGCCGCGCGACGGCCGAGCGAAAGGACCAGGCCAGCCCGGAGAACCAGCGGAGCGTGGGCGTGCTGTTCAGCTATGGCCGGTTCACGTTTTTCGACCTCGGCGACTTCAACTGGGCCAAGGAGATCGAGCTCGCCTGCCCGGTGAACCTTGTGGGCGAGGTCACCCTGTATCAGACTAGCCGCCATGCAGCGTTCGACGCCGCCGGGGCGCCTACGCACCTGTACGCCATCAAGCCGCAGGTGGTGGTGGTCAAGAATGGGCCGCGCAAGGGCCTCGGAGGCACCTCACCGGGCTTCGACGAGGGGATGACCCGCCACTGCTGGCGGATCGCGGCGAGTCCGGATCTGGAGGACGTTTGGCAGGGGCACCGCTCGCTGTTCGCCCCCGGACCCGAGGGCAACGTGGCCGACGAGCGCATCGCCAACTTTGAAGAATCGGACCAGTGCGAGGGACACTGGTTACGAGCCTCGTTTGCCGCTGACGGTGGATTCTCGATGTTCAACAGCCGCAACGGTCACAGCCGGGAGTACACCGCGCGATGAGATTCGCAGCTCTGGCGCTGCTCGTAGGGATTGGCGGGTGCGCCGCGACACCGGCAGAGGAGCCGGCGGCCGAGGCGTCGCCTCCGACGCCCATCGTCAAGGGTGGCGACGGACGCTACGGCGGCTACGACCCTGTGCCCGACTGGTGGAAGCCGGCGCCCGACCACGACGATACGTGGACATGGGGCGAGGTGTCCGGCGTGGCCGTCGATACCCCAGATCGGATCATCGTGGCCGTCTGGGGCGACCGCAGTGTCGACGGGGAAGAACGGCCGGACGGCTCGAATTATCTAGTGGTGGTCGATGGCGATGGCAACCTGCTGGAGAACTGGTCCCAGTGGGACGACACCTTGAACCGTCCCCATCAGGTCTACATCAGTCCGTATGACCCGGAGCGCCACATCTGGGTGGTCGAGCGCGGTCGTGGCCGCGGCGTCAGCATGCAGGTGCTCAAGTTCACCAATGATGGGCAGGAACTGGTGATGCGCCTGGCCGACGATGAGGACCCGACCACCCTGGAGGAGGCGCGGGCCAACCCGACCCCTGGCCCGTTCGACTATGGCGATCCGTCCGTGCTGGCCTTTCTGCCCGACGGCACGTTCCTGCTGGGCGACGGCTACTGGAACACCCGCATCGTGAAGTACGATGCCGAGGGCAACTACCTGATGGAGTGGGGCGAACCGGGATCCGGACCGGGCCAGTTCAACCTGGTCCACGGGCTAGCGGTCGACCGTCAGCGTCGCGTCCTGGTGGCCGACCGACGAAACAACCGGATCCAGCTGTTTACCGAGAACGGCGACTTCATCGAGGAGTGGCCCGACATCACCGATCCCGTCGGGGTGTTCGTCGACGAGGCGGACGCGGTCTGGGTCATCTCCGCCAGTCTGCACCGCGTGCTGCAGTTCAGCGCCGAGGGTGAGTTGCAGCACACCTGGGGCGCCTACGGAGGTCCAGGTGGCCTGGCTGGCGGTCTGTTCCGCCCGCATCAGATCGACGTCGGTCCGGACGGCAGCGTCTATGTGGCCAGCTGGTCGGGCGGGTGGCTGAACAGGTTCGTACCGCGCGACGATGCCGACCCCGATCAGCTGATGCAGCCCGCCTTGGTCCTCGCTCCCTAGGGGCGCGCGGGGGGCACCCGCAGGTTCCACCCCACGTGGGCGAATGTGGTGTCGGGCCGGCTCGCGCTCGCCGGCGCCAGGTCGAGATACCCACCTTTGAATAGATGAGCGACGCCGGCTTCCAGGTCGAGATAGGGCAGGAATGACCAGGCGCCAGCCACTTCGATCTGCTGGCCAAGGTATCGTCCCGACTCTCCGCTGGGGTCCCGCCACCCCGCGTCCACCCAGGTGTCGCGCGCCTCTTCGAGCCAGAATCCTCGATGGAACAGGCGTAGCGAGAGCGCGGCGAGCGGTTGCATCGACAGGCGCCAACCTACGCTGCGCAGATTGGCCCGCGCGAACGGCCCATAGATGCCACTCGGGCTCAGCTCGAAGGTCTTGGTGCCGAACAGTGTGTCGAACTGACCTGACCGCTCGTCTTGCGGGTCCTCGTCTCCGCTGGCGTCGTCGTAGTGGAGCGATACTCGTGGTGACCACGCGCCGTCGAGGGTGTACCCGAGCTGGATGTGTAGGAAGCTCGCTGCATGGTCCAGGTGGCCCAGCCTGCCGTGCTGCCAGACCGCTTCAACCTCACCGTCGACGACCCGGGGCTGAGGAGCGACCCTGAGCCTGCCGCCTGCGGTGGAGAACTGCCTCCGCGCGGTGCCGAAGCTCGCGTCGTCGTGTAGGCCCAGATAGTAGCCCTCCGCCGTGACGCGTGGGCCGAGTCCCCTCCTCAGCAGCCCGCCCCAGAACAGTCCTCCCTTCGTGCTCGAATCCAGCTTCGTGGTGTCGACGAGGACGGGCCGAGTCAGGAAGGCGCGGACGGTGCCGGCGGAGACGTCGAGCCGCAGCACGGCGCCGTCGAACGCATTGGTCGTGTTACGCATGCCGTTGCGGGCCGACAGGCGCCGACTGCCGAGGTCGAGCGTGAGGCGTCCAACGTCGAGCGCCACGCGAGGGCCAGCCGTGTCGGTCGGCGTACGCAGGCGAAGCGCTGCCTGCAGGACGTCCAGCTCGTTCACCCGGTCGGCAGGATCGACGAACGCGGCATCGGTCTGGAGCCCGCGGGCATCCTGGAACTCCAACTCGGCAGTCAGCCAACCGGTCGGCTGTCCCGCCTGTACGCGTATGCGGCTGCGCAGCGCCAGTACCCGGGTGGCGCCGGTGTCATCTGGTCGATAATGGTCGGCTATCGTCTCGACTCGTGTCCGCTGCTCGAGTGAGATCCGAAGCGAGCCCGAGGACGGGGCAGAGCCAGGCTGCGCGCCGGCGGCCGGGGGCACCACTAGACCCGCGGCAAGCAGCACGGCACAGGCGTGACGACGTTGCATCGAGCGCGCCAGCATACCAGCCGGTCTCGGAGGCGGCCATGGCGGGGCGGTATACTCGGCCCATCCAGGAACCGTCTGTGAACAGATACGCCGCGCTGATAGCGCTGGTCGTCGGAGGCGCCGCCATCTGGTCGGACACGACCGGCGTCGAGCCCGTGATGTCCGGCACAGCCGGCCCGCTGGTGTCGAGGGCCGCCGAGCCAGTTGCCGCGCAGCAGCGAGCCGTCTTCCGACGCGAAGACATCATTCCCACGCTCAAGAACCCCAGTGCGGACGGACGCGAGTTCGTCTTCACCCGGGCGATCTACAGCGGCGGAGGGTGGCGCAGCAACTCCTGGGCCACCGACTTTCCGAAGGCGGATCGACAGTTCCTGACCATCATCGACCGCCTGGTCGACCTGGACGCGTTCATGAGCGAGAACGCGGTCCGGCTCGACGACCCAGACCTGCGCCGCTTCCCGTTCCTGTACGCGCTCGAAGTCGGCTACATGTACATGACCGAGCCCGAGGTCAAAGGGTTGCGGGACTATCTGCTGGCCGGTGGGTTCCTGATGCTCGACGACTTCTGGGGCTCGGGCGAGTGGGCCAACTTCGAGGCGGAGATCAAGCGGGTGCTCCCCGAGTATCCGATTATCGAGATTCCACTCGACCATCCGATCTTCACCACCTTCTACAACATCGAAGAGATCCTGCAGGTGCCGAACCTGTACAACGCGCAGGGTGGTCCCACCTGGCAGCGAGACGGCATTACGCCGCATGTGCGCGGCATCTTCGATGAAGAGGGGCGGCTCATGGTGTTCATCAACTGGAACACCGACATCGGCGACGCGTGGGAGTGGGCCGAGCATCCGTATTACCCGCTGCGCTATTCGACCTACGCGATCGAGATCACTGTCAACGCCATCGTCTACGCGATGAGCCATTGACGCCGGAGCAGGAGGGGAGCCATGTTCAAGAGAAACCGCGTCATCGGTGCTGCGTTCGCCATCATCGCCCTTGCGGTCACCGTCACCGCGCAGGAGGCACCCCGGACGTCGTGGGGCGCGCCCGACCTGCACGGCGTGTGGGACTTCCGGACGATCACGCCGTTGCAGCGGCCGGCGTCGGCTGGCGATCAGGCGGAGTTGACAGCCGAAGAGGCGGCCGCGGCCGAGCAGGCAACGATCAACCGGAACGCCGAGCTTGCCGCGCGCGAGGCACGACGCACCGAGTCCACAAGCAGCGTCGACGTCGGCGAAGACGGGGCGCCGGGGTTCTACAACAATTTCTGGCTCGATAGCGGCACTCGTTCGACCGGGCGCACGTCGCTCATCGTCGACCCGCCCGACGGGCGGATCCCGGCATACACGCCAGAGGCGGAACAACAGATCGCCGAGCAGCGGGCGTATCTCGCGGAGCATCCGGCCGACTCCTATACCGACCGCAACACCTCGGATCGGTGCATCGTGGGCTTCAACGCCGGGCCGCCGATCACGCCCCTGGGTTACAACCAGAACATGCAGATGTTCCAGACCGAGGATCACGTGGTGCTGCTGACCGAGATGGTGCATACGGCGCGTGTCGTGCCACTTGACGGCCGGGATGCGCTCACCGATGACATCCGGCTCTGGTCGGGCGACTCACGCGGGTACTGGGAGGGCGACACCCTGGTGGTCGAGACGGCGAACTTCCGCGACGACCGGAAGTGGATTCCGCTGGGTACCGCGCCTCCGAACACCGGCTCGTCTGGCAACATGACGCTGGTCGAGCGGTTCACCCGGGTCGACGGGGAGACGCTACTCTATGAGTTCACCGTGACCGACCCCGACGTGTGGACCACGCCGTGGACGGCGCAGCTGCCGATGGCGTTGAACGATCTGACGCTGTTCGAATACGCCTGCCACGAGGGCAACTACAGCATGGACGGCATCCTGGCCGGGGCCAGGGCCGATGAGCGGGCCGCCGCCGGACGGTAGCCCCGAGAGAGGCGGAGCAGAGAGACATGGCGATAGCGCATCTGCGCACCTACACCATCAACAAGGGCCAGATGGACAGCTGGCTCGAGCTGTTTCGGGAGAGCTTGACGCCGTTGCTGGCGGAACACGACATCACCATCGAGGGTGTGTGGGTCAACGAGGCCCGGACCCAGTTTATCTGGGTGCGCAGCTATGGCGAGACCGAAGCGGATCTCGAGCGGAAAGAGGCGGCGTTCTACGGATCTGAGTGGTGGCAGGCGAACGTCGACCGGGTGCGCGGGCATCTTGCCCACCGGCAGATCGAGCTGATCCGAACGGTCTAACAGATCTGGCGGTACTGAAGTCCCGCCCTATCGCCGGGGAGCGCGGCGTCCCGCAATGACGGTCTCGTACGGAAAGAACCGCTGGGTGCCCACCCGGAGGTTCTCGTAGTTGTCGACGAACTCGAACCGATCTTCGCGGAGCTCGAGTACGGCGATGTCGGCCGGAGCGCCGACGTTGAGCGTGCCGCGGTCCCGGAAGAACGGATAGAGCCGCGAAGCGTTGACGGTGACGCACGCGACGACCGCCTCCAGCGGCATCCCGAAGCTCAGGAATTTCGACATCACGTTCGGCAGGTCGATGACGCTGGCCGCCTGACGGCTGGTCGTGTTGCCGTCGGTGGAGATCGTGTCGGGCCAGAAGCCGGCCGCCATGATGGCGTCGAACGTGTCCCACAGCAGGTGGTCGACCCGCCCGTTGGCCACATCGAACCAGATGCCGCGTCGTCGGGCCGAGAGCACGCCGGGCCAGATGCGTCCGGCCTCATCGACGATGGCGTTCGGTGGGGGCGCGAACATGTGGGTCACGATGTCGCCCGGCTTCAGGAGCGCGAGCAGCGTCGACATCGGCGTGGCCGACTGCCCCATGTGAATCATCACCGGGAGATCGAAGCTGCTTGCGACCTCCTGCGACCGACGAAGCACCTCGACATCGTCCACCGTGACGCCCTCGGTCAACCGAGCCTTGACCCCGATCACGAAGTCGCGATGACGGGCGATGGCCGACTTGGCCGCGTCGACATCGGCCAGTTCGAGACGGTGGGTGTCGCCATCAGGCAAGATGCCCTCGCGGCCGATGTTGAGCAGCACACGTGCCGGCTGTGGCGCGGCGCGGGCGACGTCGACCATCTCGCCGATCTGGTCGGCGCCTTCCGACCCCGCGTCAACCCAGCCGGTGACCCCGTCCGACAGGCAGATCGCCGGCCCGTTCAGGTCACGCGCGTAGTGCGTGTGCACGTCGAGCAGACCGGGCATTACGAGGAAACCCGACGCGTCAATCTCGTCGGCCGTCGAGCCGGGCACCGATGGCTGGACGGCGGTGATCAGGCCGTTGCTCACCGCAACGTCGGCCACCTGATCTAGGTGCAGCGAGGGATCGATGACGCGGCCCCCCCGAATGACGAGATCGTGGTCGACCTGAAAGGCTTGCAGGCCCCGCGCAATGGTGGCTGCGCCGACCGCGGCAGCCCCGACGAACTGGCGTCGATTCAGCATGTTCGGCCTCTCGGATAGGGCTTGATGCTCGGTCGTTGGACGGCGGATGTCAACCGGCGGCGCCTCAAGAGTGGCGGGACCACCGTCAGATCGGTATAATCGACTCACTGACAGACACTTAGGGCTGCGTCCCGAGGTGTGTCATAAAAGCTGGAGGAGATCGGTCATGAAGAGAGGCGTCTCACCGCTGATGTTCCTGGTACTCGCCACGGTTGCGATCACCGGGTGCGCGCAGCCCCCCACCGACATCATCGAGGCAGCCCGGGCCAGCGTGGCCGCGGTCGAAGCCGAGGGTTCGCAGTATGGCGCGAGTGCTCTGGCCGATGCGCAGGGCGCCGTCAGTCGGATGGATGCCGAGATGGCCACTCAGGAGCAGGCGTTCGCGCTGTCGCGCGACTACGCCCGCGCCACCGAACTGGCTGGCGAGGCCGAGGCGGCCGCGACCGCGGTCACCGCGGCAGTGTCAGCCGAGATGGACCGACTCCGGAGCGAGGCCACCGGCATGATTAGTGACGCCGAAGGCACGATTGCCGAGGCGCGCACCGAGATCGAGGAGCTGGACGAAGAGGCCGCGGCGCCGTTGCTCGAGAGCGTGGCCGGCGCCGAGGCGTCGGTAGCGGCCGCCAACGATGCGCTGGGCGCCAACGACCTCCAGGGGGCGCACCGGGAGGCCAGCTCGGCCGTGCGCGCCGCCAACGGCGTGACCTCCGACCTGGCGGCGATGGCCGCGGAGGCGGCCGCCGCCGAAGAGGCCGGCGAGGAGGCGGACATCCTCAGGGCCAGGAACGGCGGTATCGACATTCCCCGCGACGTCTACGTCAATGGTCAGATGCTGGCCGCTGGCGCCTACACCGTGCGGGTGGGCAACCAGACGGTCGCGCCGGCGCCGGGCCTCGAGGCGGGTTCATCCGCGTGGCTCGAGTTCGTGAGCGACGAGGATGGCTCGGTCGCTGGCCGTGGCATGGCCGCGACGGTCCCCGACGCCGAGATGGACGAGGTGACCACCGGCTGGTACCCCCGGAACCAGGCGTATGTCGACCAGCTGCAGGGCGGCGAGTATGTGCGGGTGTGGCTCAACCGCAGTGGCGTGAGCTACCTGGTGCACGCGCCCACGTCGGCCCCCTAGCCTGAGCAGGCCGGCTAGTCCGAGTAGAGCAGCCATGCTGAGAGCGTCCGTCCTGACCAGCCTCCTGGCCGTCGGTTCCGTGTGCACCGCCGTCGCCGCACGCCCACAGGCTCCTCCATCGCCGCCGATGTCGCTCGAACAGCTGGACGACAAGCTGTATGTGCTGAACGGTGGCTGCATGTGTGGGAACACGCTGTTCTACATCGCTGACGGGGGCGTGGTGATGGTCGACACCAAGGTGGCCGGCCAGGGCGACGCGATTCTCGAGCAGCTGCGCACTGTGACCGACAAGCCGGTCGCGATGATCATCAATACCCACACGCATTTCGATCACACCGGGAGCAACGGCGAGTTCGGCGCCGTCGAGCGGATCGTGACGCACGAGAACGCGCGACGGAGCTTGACCAAGGACAGCTGCTCGCCGGTGACCAACTGCGAGGCGTTCCGCGGGGACACGGCGCAGTATCTGCCCAACGTGACCTTCAGCGACACCGAGAGCCTGATGGTCGGCAGCGACCGGATCGATCTGTTTTACTTCGGCCCGGGCCACACCGATGGCGATGCCTGGATCGTCTTTCCCGACATCCGGGTGGCCATGGGCGGCGATCTGTTCGGCGCCAAAGGGGTGCCGTTCATCGATACGGAGAACGGCGGGACGGCGATCGAGTACGACGAGACCATCGCCCGAGCGGTGGCCGGCCTTGAGAACGTCGACACCGTGATCTCCGGTCACGTGCAGGCCTACCCCTGGGACGACCTGGTCCGCTACGCCGAGTTTCATGCCCGCTTGGAAGAGCACATCCTGGCCGGCCGGGAGGCGGGCAAGACTCCCGAACAGGTCACCTCAGAGTTTTCCCTCCCGGAACACCTCAACGACTTCGGCTTTGCAGAACCATTCGCGACCAACTTCGTGCGCCTGATGTTCGAGGAAGCGGCGCGCTGAGACCGGGCGACGCCCGGAGGGAGCTGGCATGCGGGACCTGATGCGGGCGCTGGGGATACTGGCGCTGGTCGGGCTGTGGTGCGTGGTTCCGGCCGAGGGGCAGCAGGCGGATCGGCGCGCCCCCGTGACCGATGCGATGCTGCAGGCGCCCTCACCCGATGACTGGTTGATGTGGCGACGCACGCTCGACGGGTGGGGGTTCAGCCCGCTCGACCAGATCGATGCCGGCAATGTTGGAGACCTCCGGCTGGTGTGGTCCCGGGGGATGACCGCCGGACGGCAGCAGGGCACCCCACTGGTCTACGACGGCGTGATGTACATGCCGAACCCGGCGGACGTGATCCAGGCCATCGACGCGGTAACCGGCGACCTGCTCTGGGAGCACCGGCGCGAGGTGCCGGACGACATCGGGGACTACGTCTTCAACGCACTCTGGGAGAACAACCGGAACCTGGCGATCTACGACCACCTGATCATCGACACGAGCGCCGACGACCACGTGTTCGCGCTCGATGCCGGCACCGGCGAACTGGTGTGGGAGACTCAGATCCTCGACTATCGGACGCACCCGGCGATGCAGAGCTCGGGGCCCATCATTGCCAATGGGAAGGTGATCTCGGGGCGTAGCTGTATGCCGGCCGCCGGTCCGGACGCCTGTGTCATCACCGCCCACGATGCGCTGACCGGAGAGGAGCTGTGGCGCCGGCGAACCATTCCCCGGCCGGGTGAACCGGGCGATGAGACGTGGGGCGGCGTGCCGGACGAAGAGCGGAAACATGTCGGCACCTGGATGGTGCCGAGCTATGATCCCGAGCTGAATCTCATCCTGATCGGCACGTCGGTGACCTCACCGGCTCCGAAGTTCCTGATCGGCGGCGCCGATAACGCGCACCTCTATCACAACTCTACGCTCGCGCTCGATGCCGACACCGGCGAGATCGTCTGGTACTACCAGCATCTCAACGATCACTGGGATCTGGACCATCCGTTCGAACGGCTGCTGGTCGAGTCCGCCATCAATCCCGACCCGGGCGCGGTCAGCTGGATCAACCCGCGGCTGCAGCCTGGCGAGCGGCGACGGGTGGTCACCGGCATTCCGGGCAAGACGGGCGTGGTCTACACGCTAGACCTCGAGACGGGCGAGTTCCTCTGGGCCACCCCCACCATCGTGCAGAACGTCATCAGCGATATCGATGGCGCCACGGGCGATGTCACCGAGAACTCGGAGCTGGTGTTCAGCAGCGAAGGCCAGACGGTCCTGACCTGCCCACACGCAAGCGGGGGGAAAGACTGGGAGGCGGGCGCCTACAGTCCTTTGACCAATACGATGTACTTCCCGCTGCGGAACGTCTGTGCCCGGATGGTGGCCGAGGGACCGGAGAGCACATCGGTCTATGCGATCGTGTGGCGTCCTGAGATCGCGCCGGGCACCGAGAACGTCGGTATTGTGCAGGCGATCTCGGTCGAGACCGGCGCCACCCGGTGGACCTATGAGCAGCGGGCGGCCACGATGTCGCTGGTGGTGACCGGCGGGGGACTGGTATTCGGTGGCGACACGAACGGGCGGTTCCGGGCGCTGGACCACATCACCGGCGCGGTCCTCTGGGAGATCAACCTCGGGTCGTCGGTCAGCGGCTACCCAATCAGCTACGCGGTCGATGGCGTGCAGTATGTGGCGGTCAGCACCGGCACCGCACGGTTCAACAACTTGACGCCGGAGATTCGTCCCAGCGCCAACAACAACCTATTCGTATTCGCGTTGCCGGAACAGGCGGGAGGAGAGTGATGTCGAAGCTAAGGACCCTCGGGGCGGTGGCCGTCCTCGTGACGACCGGAGTGGTCTGGGCCTGGGCGGCGCAAGGGAGTAGCATCGCGCCGCTGACCGGTACCGACTATGCGGAGATCATGAATCTGTATGCCCGCTACAACCAGGGGAGTGACTTCCAGGACCCCGAGCTGTTCCTGTCGGCGTTTGCTGAGGACGCGACCATCGTCCGGGCCGACGGCAGCAGCATCACCGGGATGGATGCCCTCGAGAAGGAACGTGAAGAGCGCTACCGGAACGGTCGGACCGGAGACTCCGGTCTGCGGCATCGGACCGGGAGCCAGCTGATCACGCCGACGCCCCAGGGCGCCACGGGAGTGGCCTACTACGTGCTGTTGGACGTGACCACGAGCCCCGCCACGATCAGGTTCACCGGCAACTACGCCGACGATTTCGTGAAGACCGCCAACGGCTGGAAGATCCTGAAGCGGACGATCAACCGTGACGCACCTCGCGACTAGACCATGAACGACGGACCGGCCTCGGCGGCTCCGGTGGCTACTGGCGAGCGCATCCAGTCTCTGGATGTGGTTCGCGGGTTCGCGCTGCTGGGTATCCTGCTGATGAACATCCTGGGGTTCGGGCTGCACAGCGCCGGCTACGTCAATCCGCTGGTCCCGCTCGGCGACACACCCACCGACGAGTTGCTGAATCGGGGCACCTGGGGCGCCATCAACGTCCTGTTCGAGGGCGCGATGCGGTGCCTCTTCTCGATGCTGTTTGGCGTGGGCGTGGTGCTGTTCACCACGGGCCGGGACCGAGCCGGCGTGTTGCACTATCGCCGGATGTTCTGGCTCTTTCTGTTTGGCGCCGTCGACGCGTTCATCCTGTTGTGGACCGGCGACATCCTGATGATCTACGCCATGGCGGCCGCGATCCTGTATCTGATGCGGAACTGGGAGCCAGGCCGGCTGGTCGCCGCCTCGATGGCGATCATGGTGACCGTGTCGCTGGTATTCGCTGGGGCATCCTACGGGTTGCGGGTGGCGCAAGAGGCAGACGATCCGGCCTGGGCCGAGTTCGACGCCGATTTCAACCCCAGTCCGGAGGCGTACGACGAGGAGATCGCCGCTCGGAGCGGAAGTTACGCGACGGCGTTCGGCTGGACGGGGCCCTATGCGGTGGAGTTCCTACTGGTCTTCGGCCCTCTCGCGCTCGTGCCCGATGCCATGGTGATGATGCTGCTCGGCATGGCGTTGTGGAAGCTCGGGGCGTTGCAGGCGAAGATGCCACGAGCCTGGTACGTACGCATGGCCGTGATCGGGTTCTCTTTGGGCCTGGTGGTCAACCTGGGCGAGCTCTGGTATTCGGTCAGCAACGACTACAGCATGTCGACGCAGTCGTTCATGGTGCCTACCTATCAGTTCGGGCGGTTGGGCATGGGGCTCGGCTACCTGTCGGTCGTGATGCTGGTCTGTCAATCCGAGGCGTTGCCGAGGATGCGAGTAAGGTTGGCGGCGGTGGGGCGGATGGCGCTGACCAACTACCTCATGCACTCGCTCATCTGCATGCTGGTGTTCACGGGGGCCGGCCTCGGCCTGGTCGGCCAGCTCGAGCGGTGGGAGCTGTATCCGGTAGTGCTGGCGATCTGGCTGTTCCAGCTCTGGTTCAGCCCCTGGTGGCTGACTCGCTATCGATACGGACCGGCGGAGTGGTTGTGGCGTGGATTGACCTACGGTCGGATGCCGTAGACAGGAGATAGCAAGATGGCAATGAGTGAACGATACATGGGATGGACCGTGGGCGCGCTGGCGCTGGGGCTGGCGCTGGCGGCGGCACCAGTCGCGGCGCAAAGCGATGGCTATGCGGCTCCGCGAACGCCATGGGGGACCCCGGATATCGGTGGCGTCTGGAACAGCTCGACCGTGACCCCGCTCCAGCGCCCCGAAGCGCAGGCCGACCAGGAGTTCCTGACCGAGGAGGAAGCGGCCGAGGTCGAGCAGCGCGTCGTTGAGGCCAACGCACGCGCCAATGCGCCGAGCGAGGTGCGGACCGAGCCGCTCCCGGTGGGCGGCAATGTGGGCGGCTACAACAGCTTCTGGCTCGACCGTGGCACTACGGTCGTCCCCACCCGGCGCACGTCGCTCGTGGTTGACCCGCCGGATGGCCGTCTTCCGGCCATGACCCCCGCTTACGAACGGCACGTGAACTCTCGCGAGCGGCAGCGGATCAAGGACATCCGTGAAGGGCGGGTGCCAGCGGAGTCCTACACGCAGTTCGACTGGGGTGACCGGTGCATCTGGTATCGCGGCGTGCCGTCGTTGCCGACCGCCTACAACAACAACTACCAGCTCATGCAGACCGAAGACGTCATCGCGATCGTGCAGGAGCACATCCACGACGTGCGGTTCATCTTCCTGGACGACCGGCCCCGAGTGCACGGCATCGACCAGTTCAGTGGCCACTCGCGCGGCCACTGGAACGGCGACACCCTGGTGGTCGAAACCTCTGGCTTCGGCGATCGGGCGTACCTGTTCAGCCCGGGCGGAGGGCCGCAGGGCGGCATGAACTGGGAGCTGAGCGACCAGCACTCCGTGGTCGAGCGTTTCACGCGCGTGGCGGAGAACGTGCTCGACTATCAGTTCACCGTGACCGATCCGCACACCTGGACCACACCCTGGACCGGGTCATCGCCGTGGGCCAAGGGCGACCTGCCGCTCTACGAGTACGCCTGTCACGAAGGTAATTACGGCATGGAGAACATCCTGGCCGGCTCGCGGATGGAGGAGCTGGCCGCCGAAGGGCAGTAGGCCCGGCGGGACCACGCCCGTGTTCCTACGCATTCTGTGACAGATCGGCGCCCTGGCGGCGGCTGTCTTCGCGGGCGCCTATGCTCCCGGGGACGGTGCGTCGCCGGCGAGCGTGACGTCCGACCCCTTCGACATCGTCGAGGCCACCATCCCCGAGATGCAGCGGGCGATGGAGGAGGGGCGTGTTACCGCCCGCCGTCTGGTCGAGTTGCACCTGCGCGGATCGCGCTCTACTAGGGGCGGGTCAACGCGGTCCTCTCCGCCAACCCGTCGGCCTTGGGGGAGGCCGATCGGCTTGACGACGAGCGCGCCGCCGGGCAGGTACGCGGGCCGCTGCACGGAATCCCCGTCGCCCTGAAGGACAACGTCCACACCACCCATCTCCCCACCACCGGGGGAGCTCTGGCGTTCGACGGGTTCGTCCCGCCCTACGAGGCGACGCTGACGACGCATCTACGCGAGGCCGGCGCCATCATTCTGGCGAAGACGGTGATGGCCGAGCTGGCGAATTGCACCGCGCGGGGGATGCCAGGGAACTACAGCGCGCTGGGCGGCTTCGGCCTGAACCCGTATGACCCCAGGCGTGACCCGCGGTCGGGGCGTGACGACGGACGCCCCGTAATGGGCGTCGGCGGTTCGAACTCGGGCATCCGGACCGCCATGAGCTTCCGGCGGCGAACGTCGGCACGGAGACGTCGGGGTCGATCCTGTTGCCCTCGAACTCGAACATGCTCGTTGGTGTGAAGCCCACCGTGGGACCGATCAGCCGCTGGGGTGTCATTCCGATCACGGCGGACCAGGACACTGCCGGGCCGATGACGCGAACCGTGACCGACGCGGACATCATGCTCGGCGTCCTCGAAGGCGCGGCGCCGGACGCGCGGGATGCCACGAATCGCTGCGAGCGGCCGCCGGACGGCGACTACCGGGTGTTCTTCGACGCCGACGCGCTCGGCGGGGCGCGCATCGGTATTCCCCGGGCGCTCTACTGCGACGCGTTGCCGGTGCCTGGTCAGCAGGAGCCTCGTCGAAGCCGACTGTCGGGCGCCGGACGGGCGCTCATGGCCGACGCCATCGAGGGGCTGGAGTCGGCGGGCGCCACCGTGGTCGATCCGCCCTACAGATGCGTGCCGGAACTGCGCGGCGTTGTAGGGCCGGACTTCAGTCACGCCGAAACGCAGATTCGGTGGACGGAATTCCGCGACGTTGTAGGGCGGGACTCTAGTCCCGCCGCACCGCGGATATGATCCGGCCATGCGAATCACAGGCGCGACTGCGCTGTTGATCGGTACTCTCTGCGCGGGTACTGCGGCGGCGCAGACCACGAGCGCCACCGCGAGCGTCACGATCCTGTCGTCGAACCTGGCTGACGGCGCCACGGTCGGCGAGTGGGGTCTGTCGGCGCTGGTCGAGACCGACGGACGCTGCGTGCTGTTCGACACTGGTCGCAACCCCGACACGGTGCTGCGCAACGCCGAGACGTTGGGCGTCGACCTGGGCTGCGTCGAAGACATCGTTCTCAGTCATTTCCATTTCGACCACACGACCGGTCTCGGTCCCATCCTGGGCGCCCTGGGCGCCAGCAGTGTGTCACCGGTTCGGGTTCACGTCGCCGACGGCTTCTTTCTGCCGAGGCGAGGTCGGGCCGGTCCGATTCGCAGCAACCAGATGATCGAGGAGCGGGCGGCGCTCGAGGCGGCCGGCGCCAGGTTCCTGGTCCATGACGGGCCCACCGAGATCGCGCCAGCCGTCTGGGTGTCGGGACCGGTCGAGCGGCCGCTCCCCGAGCGCAACTACGGGGCGGGCACGGAGGTGCAGCTCGATGGCGAGTGGGTGGAAGACTACGTGCCGGAGAGCCAGGCGCTGACGGTGGTGACCGACGAGGGGCACATCGTACTGTTGGGCTGCGGCCACTCGGGGACTGTCAATGCTCTCGATCAGATCCGGAGCGAGATTGCCGAGCTGCCGATCCTGGCCCTAATGGGAGGGTTGCATCTGTTCAATGCCACCGACGAGACGCTTGGCTGGACGGCAGACCGACTTCGCGAGATTGGCGTGGAGCACCTGATGGCGGGACATTGCACCGGTATCGAGCCGCTGTTCCGGCTCCGGGCCGGGCTGAATCTGAGTCGGCAGACGGCAGTGGTGGGGTCGGTCGGATCGAGATTCGTCCTGGGTGAGGGAATTCGCCCCGGACGAATCTCCATGTAGCGAGGGCACGATGGCGAGAACGAGACAGCCGGGCGACATCGACCGACGGACCGCACTGGCCATCATGGGCGCCGCGGGTGCGGGACTCGCGGTGGGGCGAGGCTCGGCCTGGGCCAGACAGGCCGGGATCGAGCCGTTCGAGATCCAGGTCAGCGACCAGGCGCTGGATGACCTGCGGCAGCGTTTGTCGTTGGCGCGCTGGCCGCCGGACACGCCGGGCGCCCCGTGGGACTACGGGACCGATCGCGCCTACCTCGAGGAACTGGTCGCCTACTGGCGCGACGAGTACGACTGGCGCGTCCACGAGCGCGCGCTCAATGCGTTCGACCACTACATGACGACGGTGGAGGGGCAGCGGCTGCACTTCGTGCATCAGCGCGCGGCCGATCCGGACACGCTGCCGCTGCTCATGACGCACGGCTGGCCTGGCACCGTCTGGGAGATGCTGCCGTCGGTGATGGCGCTCAACGATCCGGCCGGTCACGGCGGAAGCGCGGCCGACGCCTTCCATGTCGTCGTGCCGTCGATCCCCGGGTTCGGGTTCTCTGGCGAGCCGGCCGAAGGAACCGACGTGGCACTGACCGCCGAGCTGTGGGTGGGGCTGATGGAGCAGCTCGGCTACGAGCGGTTCGCCGCCTATGGCAGCGACTGGGGCGCGGGGGTCACGCGTTATCTCGGAGCGCAGTTCTCGGACCACCTGGTGGGAATCCACACGCCGGGCACGCCCGGTCGGCAGCAGCGGGATGCCGCCACCGAGGAGGAGCGTGAGTATCTGCGACGAAGCGAACTGTGGTCGGTCGACGAGACCGGCTATCAGCGCATCCAGGGCACGAAGCCGCAGACGCTGGCGTTCGGCCTGACCGATTCACCGATCGGATTGGCGGCCTGGATCACGGAGAAGCTGCGCAACTGGAGCGACAGTGGCGGCGATGTGGAGAGCCGGTTCAGCAAGGACCAGATCCTCACGCTGGTCTCGATCTATTGGCACACCAACACCATCGGCACCAGCGTGCGCTACTACCACGCGAACGGACTGGGCAACTCCCGAGCCGGCACCCGTCGACGAGGCGGGCCGGTGCAGGTGCCGCAGGGGCTCGCGCAGTTCCAGGGCAATCCGTTTCGCAACCGGATGCCGGAGTCCTTCATTCGAGAGGCCTCGGACCCGATCCGGCACTATTCCGTGTTCGAACGCGGGGGACATTTCCCCGCGATCGAGGAGTCGGAGCTGCTGGTCGGCGACCTCCGTAACTTCTTCCGTGACCTTCGGTGACACCGAGGCCCCTGTGAATGCCTGGTTCTGTAGGGCGGACTTCAGTCCTGCCGCGGCCGTGCTAGTGAATGCACCCCCGCCGTCCGGCGTATAGATCCGTAGAAGGGGGACACACTGACAGATAGCAAGGCAAGACGCGGGCGGGCGGCATCGGCTACTGGGGCTTCGGCAGCGCGCTGGCCATCGCGATTTCCTGGACCGAGCATGAATCGGTGCTCTGGTCCATTATCGATGGCTTTCTCTCTTGGTTCTAGATCGGCTACTACCTGCTGACACGGGCGTCCTTACCCGCGGCGAGGGGTCGTCGACCATCGCCGGCCCGGTATAATCGCGGGGTTCTCGTATGGTCAGACGCCTGTTCGTCCTCTCGCTCGTTCTCGGCGTGTGCGGCGTCGCCTCGGCACAGCCCCCCAATCCCTATCAACTGATCGAACCGTGGCCGCATCTGCCCGCCGAGATGAACGGTGGACGCTGGGGCGAGACGATCGGGGTGGACCGCGACGCCGACGGCAACGTCTGGGTCTTCCACCGCTGCTTCAATGACGAACCGTTCGGCCTGGCCACCTGCGTGGGCCAGGAAGACAAGCCTCCCATTCTCAAGTTCAGCCCTGAAGGAGCACTGCTCGACAGCTGGGGCGAGGGCATCTTTGCGGCTCCCCACGGGTTTCACATCGATCCGGAAGGAAACATCTGGGCCACCGAGGCCAACCAGCACGACGAGGTACTCAGCATCCCCGTGGGCGCGCGTGGTCACCAGGTGTTCAAGTTCAGCCCGACCGGTGAGATTTTGATGACGCTGGGCGAGGCCGGGGTCGCCGGGAATGGTCAGTACACATTCAATCGCCCGACCGATGTCGCGGTGGCGGCCAATGGAGACATCTACGTTACCGATGGGCACGGCCCGAACAACCGGGTGGTGAAGTACGACCGCACCGGCCACTTCCTGACGACCTGGGGACAGCCTGGCGACGGCCCGGGCGAGTTCAACCAGCCGCATACCCTCACGCTCGATTCCCGTGGCCGCGTCTTCGTTGGCGATCGTTCGAACGGTCGGGTGCAGATCTTCGAACCGGACGGGACCTTCGTCGGCGCCTGGACGCAGTTCGGGCGGCCCAGCGGCATGTTCATCGACGAGAACGACGTGCTGTATGTCACCGACTCGACCACCAACTCACGCAACAACCCGGGGCGCCAGCGCGGCATCTACATCGGCAGCGCGGTGACCGGAGAGGTGAGGGCATTCATCCCGGATCCGGACCTCGACGCGCAGGACCGGAACGGCATCTCTGGCGCGTCGGGCATCACGGCTGACGTCGATGGCAACGTCTATGCGGCCGATGTCGGGCCGAAGCGCATTCGCAAATATCAGCGAGAGGGACAGGAACCATGATGAGACGCACCCTTGCCAGCGTCGCACTCATCGGGCTGACCACCGGGTCGGCCGCGGCCCAGGAGTTTCCACCGGGGTTCGTCGCCCCCGAGCCGCTGCTGGCGGCGGCCGAGGCCGAGATTGGCGCGGCCAACCTGCGCTGCATTAGTTTCTCGGGGAACGGGTATGGCGGCGCCGTCGGGCAGACCTTCGAGAACTCGGTCAACATCGACTGGCCCAGGATCGGGTCGCTGGGCAACTACACCCGCGTGATCAACTGGGACACCGAGACTAGCATCGAGACCTTCGAGCGTGATCCAGGGCTGAATCCGGCGTCGTGGAAGTACGGCCTCGGTTGGATCGGCGGCACCCCGACCCAGCAGGCGCGCCAGCAGACCCACATCACCGTGGGCGAGCGGTCGTGGTCGATCGATGGCGACGGCGAGCCGGTGGCCACCCCGCCCGAGATTGCCGAGGTCTACCGGCTGGACATGTGGCTGAACCCGCAGGGCTTCCTCAAGGCGGCACGGCTGCCAGGCGCAGACCCGGTGGCGTTCTGGCGCTGGGAGCAGATCGAGAAGGGCCGTGACGGGAATGTCGTGGCCCCGGTGAAGATGCACGTGGTGGCGATCACCATGTTCGGCAAGTACCGGGTGGACGCCACCATCAACCCCGACAACCAGATTCAACGGCTCAAGACCACGGTGAACGACCCGACACTGGGCGACTTCAACATCGAGCACGAGTCGACGAACCAGATTACGGTGGACGGCATCAAATGGCCAACCAACTGGCACTCGCACCAGGGCTGGGACGACAACTGGCAGTTCTATCGCCAGAGCACGGGCCACAACGCCTACGGCGGCAGCTTTCCTGACATCGTTGCCAACGCCTGCCCGGATCCGGTGGCGGTGCCGCAGGCGGTGCGCGACGCGACCTTCCCGGCGCCGGTGACCGTCGAGGAGATGGCCGACGGGGTCTACCGGCTGGGAGGCGGTCCGGCCAACAGCTACATGGTCGAGTTCGAGAACTTCGTGGCGGTCTTCGAGGCGCCGGGCGACGAGCGGCGCAGTCTGACGGTCATTGAAGAGGTGGTGAAGCTGGCGCCCGACAAGCCGATTCGCTGGCTGATCACGTCGCACCCGCACTTCGACCACATCGGCGGGTTGCGGACCTACATGCACATCGGGTCGACCATCGTGACCCACATGTCGAACCTGGAGTTCCTGAACACGGACGTTCTGAGCTACGAGCCCCGGACTATCGATCCGGACATCGTGTCGTTGTGGCCGCCGACCGAGCTGTCGGAGGGCTACAACTACGAGGCGATCCAGGAGCGCTACACCATCACCGATGACGAGCGGTTGCTGCACGTTTACTACGTGCAGCCGCTGCAGCACGTGACCGGCATGCTGATGGCGTATCTGCCCGAGGAGGGCATCGCGTTCCAGGCCGACCTGTTCGACACACACGAGCCCCCCAAGGCGGCCCAGCTGCCGGCGATGCGCAGCCTGAACACCCAGGTGGAGCGGATGGGGCTTGAGGTAGGTACACTGGCGCCGGTGCATGGCGCGCCGGTGCCGTGGAGTGAGTTCGTGTCCGCCTTGCGGGTACTCGAAGCCCAGAACTGAATGCCCTGAGGGAGGGCCCCAAATGAAGAAGCTGATTGCACTGTTGCCCGCGTTCGCCCTGGCTGCCTGCTCGTCGTCGCCCGAGGCGACGACAGCGCCTGATGACGGTGCGGACAGCGTCGTGATGCGTCCCGCGCCGGGCATCGACATCGACCGGAGCCACGTGCCGGGCCAGGTGGTCGACCAGGACGGCCGGGCCGGCTGGTACCCGCACGAAGGCGGGCTGATGGAGTACAGCGTGGCCATCCGCTTCGGCCAGGAGCCGCACACCATGCCCGAGGGGTGGAGCTTCGGTCGGGTGTCGGCGGTGGCCACCGATTCGAGCGGCGACGTTTATGTGTTCCACCGTGGCGACGTGGCCGACCCGATCGTGGTGTTCGACGCCCAGGGTACCTACCAGCGGTCGTTCGGCGCCGGCATGGACTTCGGCAACGAGCACGGCCTGCGGATCGACCGGCACGACAACGTGTGGGTCACAGACAACGGCAACCACCGCGTGATGAAGCTCTCGAAGGAGGGAGAGGTGCTGATGTCGCTCGGTATCAAGGGTGAGGCGGGCACCACCGACGAGACGTTCGACCGGCCCGCCGACATCGCGTTCGGGCCGAACGACGAGCTGTACGTGGCCGACGGCTACGGAAACAGCCGGGTGGTCAAGTACGACGCCGAGGGCAATTTCGTCACCACCTGGGGGACCCCTGGTTCGGGCCCCGGCGAGTTCGATCTGGTGCACTCCATCGCGGTGGATTCAACCGGACGCGTGTATGCCAGCGACCGCGAGAACAACCGCATCCAGATCTTCGATGCGGATGGCACGTTGCTCGACACTTGGAACCACCTGGGCGCGACCCAAAACATCTTCATCACGCCGGACGACCAGGTGTGGGTGATTACCCATCGCGACAACGTCGAAAACATTACTTACGACACCCTGGCCGGGCGCATCATGCACGTAGACATCAATACCGGTGAGATTATCGGAGCGATGGAAAGCCCGGGGCATTGGATTGACGTGGCCGAAACCGGCGACATCTTCATCGGCAGCCTCACCGGTAATGTGTTCCGGTGGTATGAGGGCTGGATGGAGACGGAGGAGGCGGCACAGGCTGAGCGACCGTAGTGGACAATAGGAAGAGGCGCACTCGCGCTAGGCCGCCACGTGCGGGGACAGACCTGAGTTTGAGTCCGCTCTTTGGGCCGTTGGCGTACTGGTACTGCCCATGGGGCTGTTGTGTAGGGTTGGAGGAAGACATGTTCAGGAACCGGCGTAGAGTTGAATTAACCCATCAATTCGATGGTCGAAAGGGGGCACGATGAGGATTCGCGCACTTGCGGTGATGCTGGTTATGACGGCTTGTGGCACGTCTGCCGCACACATGGCGCTGGCGCAAAACGCGATGGCCGAAGGTCTCCTCACCGACACGTGGGGTAATCCCCTAGAGGGTGTTGAGATAGAAGCCCGGCGGGCAGATGGCGGCGGCGCCCCGCGGACGGCTGAGACCGACGACGACGGCGAGTTCCGGATGATGGGTATGGATTCTGCCACCTACGAGTTCACGTACCGGATCTTCGGGTATGTTGGCGCGCGCCAAATCCAAGACGTCAGCCCGGGACGGAGGAGAGGGCGCCTGACTGCTATCGAGCTCGAGCTTGACGGCAGTGGTCTATTCCTGCAGGAAGAACTTTCATTCGAAGCGGAGGGCGGAACGCCCAGCGTCACGCTCAAATCGGATGGCATGTTCGAGTTCGAAGACGCGGAAGGCGAGGGAGAAGGGAATTACTCCATTGAGGACCTGAGCGCCATCCTGACCGTGCGTGACTACGATGGCCCGGACGACAAATACTCGATCGCTGAGCCAGTCGTCGTAACGACTCCGGACAATTCGTTTTCGAGTATTGCCTGGGGCGAGACGAGTCTCGCGAGGAAGTAGCAGGCGCCAGAGTCCGCCCACGCTAGCACGCTTGACGATGGTGAGAGGGTGTGCTGGTGAGGAGGTCGATCCGGTCAGCCATCTCTCTCTGCGGGACCTGGAGAGAGAGCCCGTCCGGCCGGCGTTGCCAGGGCTTGCGAGGGAGCACGTTGCTCGAGGAGTAACTTGAATATCAAGAACGAGTTGCAAAAGGAATTGGTTGATGCGCTTCGGGCGCGGGACCGCAATCGGTCCGACGTTGTACGGCAGATCACAACCGAGGTGGCGCGGGCCATGAAGGCACCCGGTTTCGAGGGGGACGAAGACGACGCCCTCTACCAGAAGACCATCGGGAGCTACGCCAAGAAGATGACTAAGGCGCTGGCCGACTATGACCGACTGGGTCAGTCAGATTCGGACCCCGCCGCGAAGCTGCGCTTCGAGGTGGACTATCTCGGGCGGTGGCTCCCGAAGGCGCTATCCGAGGAGGAGATTGTGGCGCTGGTGGACGAAGCTGTTCAGGCGGTCGGTGCCATGGATATGAAGGGCATGGGGCAGGTCATGGGACACCTGAAGAAGGGCCATCCCGACCTTGACGGTGCGATCGCCAGCCGGCTTGTCAAAGCCCGTCTGAGCGGCGGCTAGTCGACGGAGAAGTGCTCCTTCGCCCGATAGAGCGCCACGGTTGGTACTAGGAAGACCGCGAAGGGGATAAGTCCCCCGAGCAAAGATCCCTGCCGCGCTCCGAAGACCCCCATCGCGATGGCTACCTGCGCCGCGTACACCGCAGCCCAGGGCCACATCCATCGCTTCATCCTCCAGAAGCCGTAGGCGCCGGCCCCGTAGATGGCCCAGTGCAGTGGTTCGGTCGCCTTGGCCGCCCAGCCGGTGAGCATGAAGCCGAACCACACTTCTTGGTCCTCGGCCACTGGTTTCAGAAAGATGTCGAAGGGCATGTAGACCAGCGTCATGAAGAGGCAGAAGGCAAAGAGCGGTTGCATCCACCAGGGGCGCCGGCGCCACTGTGCCGCCAGATCCAGGGCTGCCATCGATTGGCTCCTTTCTTCGCCAGCGTAGCCTACGGGCACCGAAGAGCGCCAGTCGACGACTATAATCGGCTCGTTCTCTCGTAGCAGCAAGATCGGAGGAGGTCGTCCGAATGGGTCCCAAATTCTTCTCTCGAAGAGTCGCCCCACTGGTGCTCTCCGTGACATTTGGAGTGACGGTCTCCGCCTGGGCCCAACCGTCGGCCCAGGGGACGCTTCTGGTGTTACTGCGCGATTCGAGCCAGTTAGCCATCGTCGACCCGACAACGGGTGAGACTCTGGCGAAGGTTTCGACTGGTCGCGACCCGCATGAGGTGACGGCGTCCGATGATGGACGACTGGCGTTCGTGGCCAGCATGGTCGACGGGATCTCGGTGATCGACCTCGAGGCGCGCGAGGAGATTCGCCGCGTGGATCCGGGGCCGGGGAGCGAGACCCACGACCTGCTGTATCTGGACGGCAAGGTCTACTTCACGATCGAGGGCTACAAGTCGATCGGGCGCTACGACCCCACGGCCGACACGATCGACTGGACCATCGGGATCGGTGAAGAGGGGGTGCACATGCTGGTGCACGACCCGAGAACCGGCACGTTGTTCACCCCGAATACCGGGTCGAATACCGTGACGATGATCGAGAACGCGACATCGGGGCCTGCCCAGGCCCGGGTCACGCACATCGATATTCCCGGCGAGACCCCGGAGGCGCTGGACCTGTCGCCTGACGGGAGCGAACTCTGGACCGCCACGCGTTCGGACGGTGGCGTGTCGGTGATCGACGTGGCGAGCCGGTCAGTGGTCGCCGACATCGAGCTGGGCATGGTCGACGCCAACCGGCTGCGGTTCACGCCTGACGGGCGAGTGCTGATCATCGACGGCGAGGCGCACGAACTGGTGGTCATGGACCCGCGCTCGCGAGAGGTGATCGAGCGGGTCAATCTGGGCGACGTCGACACCGGAGACGGGGCGCTGCTGATTGGTCCGGACGGCCGCTTCGCTTACGCCGGCCTCCGTGCCATCGACAAGGTGGCGATCGTGAATCTCGAGACGCTCGAGGTGACGATGGAGCTCACCTTCAGTCCCGGCGATGGCCCCGGTTGCATGTATTGGATTCGACCCAGCTAGAGCGAGCGACACACTCGGTACGCCGGGTGGCTTCTCATGAGCAGACCCGAGCCGGGACGAGGTCTATCTGCAGGCCTATCCTGTCGGCGGAGCGAAGCGGACGGTTTCGACCGATCGTGGGCGGGCGCCACGCTGGGCGCCAGGTGGAGACCGACTCTTCTACTTCAGCGGAGACAGATTGATGGCGGTCGATGTCTCGGGGGGAGCGGTCGGGGACACGGTTGCGGTTTTCCGCGGACGATACGGATCCGGCTGTATCGTGGGCACCCGGTATGACGTGGATCCGGACGGAAACCGCTTCTTGATGACGGTGGACACGGCGCCGGACGAAATCAGAATCGTGCAGAACTGGATGGCCGAGCTGGACGAACTGGTCCCGACGCAATGAGCGGGGACGGCCGATGCGACACATAGTCCTTCCGACGCTCGTTCTGACCTCGCTCGCCTGTGTCGAGGCTCCGCCGCCTGAGCCACTCGAACCGTTCGAAGTCGCCGAAGCCTCCATCACCGAGCTAGGCGAGGCAATGGCCGCCGGCCGGGTGACCTCCGAAGAACTGGTCGAGCGGTATCTCGCTCGCGTGGAGGCCTACGACCAGCAAGGGCCGGCCTTGAACGCGATCATCGCGCTGAATCCAGACGCTACCGATGAAGCGAGGGCGCTCGACGTCGAACGTGCCGCAGGCAACGTGCGCGGGCCCTTCCACGGCGTCCCGGTCCTCATCAAGGACAACTACGACCTGGCGGGAATGCCGACCACCAACGGGTCGATCGCCCTGGCCGACCTGGTGCCGCCAGACGATGGCTTCCAGGTCCGTCGGCTGAAGGACGCCGGCGCGGTCATTCTGGGCAAGACCAACATGCACGAATTCGCGCGCGGCATCACCACGGTCAGTTCGGTGGTGGGGCAGACGTTGAACCCGTATGACACTGGTCGCAACCCCGGCGGGTCGAGCGGGGGGACGGGGGCGGCGGTGGCGGCGAGCTTTGCCGCAGTCGGGATGGGCAGCGACACCTGCGGGTCGATCCGGATTCCGTCAGCCCACAACAACCTGACCGGCCTGCGAGGCACCCACGGGCTGTCGAGTCGTGATGGGGTGTTTCCGCTCTCGCACACCCAGGACATCGCGGGGCCTATGGCTCGGTCGGTAACTGACCTGGCGCTTGTCCTCGACGCGACTGTGGGCTCGGATCCTGCTGACCCCGCGACAGCGGAGGCCGACGCGAAGATTCCGCCGAGCTACGTAGCTGGGCTCGACGCCGGAGCGCTGGACGGCGTACGGGTGGGGGTGCTCGGCGGCTACGTGCGCCAGGAACCTGAAGATGACGCGGTAGGTGCCGTCTTCGACGCCGCGATGGACGATCTCGCTCGTCTTGGCGCCGAGGTCGAGACGGTCGAGGTCGACGGACTGGCGGAACTGCTCGACAGCTATGTCGTGCTGTCGAGCGAGTTCAAGTTCGACATCGAGGGCTATCTGGCCGCCGTCGAGAGCGCTCCGCTGACGACGCTGGATGCCATCATCGAAGATGGCCGGTACGACGCGACCATCGACCAGCGGCTGAACAGCTCGAATGCGGTCGAGACGCTCGATAGCGACGAATATCGCGATGCGTTCGCCCGCAGGGCGGAGACCAGAGACCGGATCGTGGCAGTGATGGACGAGCACGCCCTGGACGCGCTGCTATATCCGACCATGCGGCAGGTGGCGGCCGAGATCGGACGCCCGCAAGGCGGCGATAATTGCCGCATCAGCGCGAATACCGGTCTCCCGGCGCTCACCGTGCCCGCTGGGTTCACCGATGAGCGGATGCCGGTCGGGTTGGAATGGCTCGGCCGTCCCTGGTCAGAGGCGAGACTGTTGGCGCTGGGCTATGCCTACGAGCAGGGGACGGGCCACCGGCGCGCGCCGGAGAGCACGCCGGCGTTGGGTGATGGCGGCGAGTAGGGAATGACTCTGTAGGGCGGGGCTGAAGCCCCGCCCTACAGAGCGATGGCCCTACAGAGCATGGGACGTCGCGGAACATAGGGGAGAAGACCATGCGCACACGCATACATCGGTGGACGTCGGCGACGTCGGTGGTGCTGGCTCTCGGTCTATTCGTCGTGCCGTGCCGTGCCTCGATCGAGAAGATGGCGCCCGAGGAGGTGGGCCTCTCCTCGGAACGGCTGCAGCGTATTCACGACGCGGTTCAGTGGCATATCGACAAGGGCAATATCACCGGCGCGGTGACTGCGGTGAGCCGGCGGGGGAAGCTGGCGCACCTCGAAGCCCACGGCCTCATGGACGTCGAGGCCGACACCGCCATGCGCGACGACCCCATCTTCAAGATCATGTCGATGACCAAGCCGGTGGTCGGCGTGGCGGTCCTGATGCTGGTCGAAGAAGGCAAGGTCCGGCTCCGAGATCCGGTCTCGCGTTTCATTCCTGAACTCGGTGACCTGGAGGTGGCGGTGGCCACGCCACGCGCTCCGGGGCGCGGTGGGCAGGATGGGCCGCCGCCGTTTTACACCATTCCTGCCGATCGTGAGATCACGGTCGAGGATCTCCTGACCCATACGTCCGGTCTGGCCAGCGGCCCGATCAGCAACCGTGAGGCGAGACGGGTGGCGCAGCGGGAGCAGGGGGACACGCTGGCCACGTTGATTCCGCGTCTGGGCGAGGCGCCGCTCGAGTTCCAGCCCGGCGACCGGTGGGCGTACAGCGCGTCGCGCGGCTTCGACGTGTTGCTGCGGATCGTCGAGGTGGCCTCTGGGATGCCGGCTGACCGATTCCTGCAGGAGCGTATCTGCGGTCCGCTGGAGATGGAAGATGCGGCGTTCTGGGCGCCAGAAGCGGTGCAGGGCCGGGTCGTCACGGTCTACCAGCGCACGGCTGATGGCCTGACCCCCTCGCAGAATCAGACCGGCGCTACGAGTCAGACCTACTTCTCGGGTGGCGGCGGGCTGGTGGCCACGGCCACCGACTATCTGCAGTTCGGACAGATGCTGCTCAACGGCGGAGAGCTGAACGGCGTCCGGCTCCTCGGTCCGCGGACGGTCGATCTGATGGCGTCGGCCTTCGTCGACGAGTGGGGCTTCGGGCGGCCTAGCCAGGGCTGGATTTCGGGTTCAGCGCGCAGGTGGCCGACGACCCGAACGCGGCCGGCTACCGCGTGGGTGCCGGCACCTACGGCTGGGACGGCGCCTACGGCACGCACTTCTGGGTCGACCCGGGCGAGGAGAGCGTCGGCATCGTGATGATCCAGACGCCGGTCTTCCAGGTGTCGCGGGACGTCGAGAACGCCCTCATGCAGGCGATCCTGGACTGATGCTGACACTGCGGCTGGCGGTGCTGATCGGTGGCCTGGCGCTGGGTGTGTCGGCGGCCGCCCAGGGGCCTGCCGTCAGTCTGGAGACTCTCCTCGCACGCGCCGGCGCCCAGCTCGAAGAGCACTACCAGCGCGCGCAACGGATCGTCTCGACCGAGAAGGTCTGGGTGCGCTCGTTCCACCGGAACATGCGGTCGAACGGGTCGCCCCGCCACATGGAGTTCGAGCATCGGGTGGAATGGGACGCGCAGAACCCGGATGTGGCGCTGACGGTCACGGTCTTTCGAGAACTGCTGCTTGTCGACGGTCGGATGCCGACGGCCGATGATCTCGATGCGTGTCTGACTCCCGTGGAGGTTGATGACGACCCGTTGTCCGTCCTGTTGCCGGGCCGGCAGGGCGACTTCAGGTTCCGCCTTGAGGGGCAGGACCGGATTGATGGGCGTGAGACGACCCGGGTGGCCTTCGAGCCCCGTGAGCAGGGTGAGCCTGAGATTACCTGGGACGACGACTGCGTCTCGCTCGCGCTCCCGGGCCATTCGGCGGGCGAAGTCTGGATCGAGCCGGCGACGGGCGCGGTACTCCGCCTCGACGAGTTCTTGATGGGCCAGTTCGAGTTCAGGGAGCCGCCCGAGCGCGCCAGGGATATCCCGGCGCGGCTGACGCTCGAACGCTCGGAGACGAGCATCCGATACGCGCAGGTGGAGTTCGACGACCCCGCCGAGGTGTTCATGCTGCCGCGAGCCATCGAAAGCAGCTGGACGCTTCTGGGTCCGGGGTTCGTCCCACGCTATGTCCGGCGGCAAGAGTTCACCAAGCATCGCCGGTTCGTGGGCGACGGCCGGATCGTGCGATAGCGGCCCGACCCTGGTATCATCGGCCAGCTGAAAGTCATGCAACGACAGGAAGATACGCGATGAAACGAGTGCTTGCCGTCCTCGCCGTGGGGACGCTGTTGTTCGCGGCCGCTGAGGCCCGCGCGCAGGAGCAGCAGCCGGTCGAGCCGGCCCACGGGGCGCTCGAGCCCGGTGCCACCGCCGACGACCACGGGATCGACCTTCCGATTCCGGCGTCGCATCCGGCCCGGCGCTATCCCGCGTCACACGACTTTCCGAGCGGCCCGGGGATTGGCGAGCGCCTGCCCGAGTTCTCGATTCCGAACCAGCATGGCGACATGGTGGACTTCCACGTCGACCGGGACGACTCGAAGTCTGTCGTGGTGTTCTACCGCTCGGCCGTATGGTGACCGTACTGCCGCACGCAGCTGGTCGAGCTGCAGGACAACCTGGCACTGTTTCAGGCGGAAGGCATCAAGGTCTACGGCATCAGCTACGACACCTCCGAGCAGTTGCTCGCATTCGCGAGTGAGTACGACGTCACCTACGACCTGCTGGCCGACGTCGACTCCGAGGTGATCAAGAAGTTCGGGATTCTCAACACGCTGATCGATCCGGATGATCCGGCGCAGAGCAGCGCTGGGCGCGGCTTCTACGGCATGCCGTTCCCCGGTGTCTACGTCACCGACGGCAACGGCGTGGTGACCGAGAAGTTCTTCCACCGTCACTACGGCACCCGCGAGTCGGCGGGCACCATCCGCGACTCGGCGCTGGGCGAGATTCTCGCGCGACACGAAGTGCCGGTCGTGGAGCTGACCAACGAACAGGTCAAGATTTCCGCGTTCGCCTCGGACCCCGCGCTGCAGTTCGAGACCAAGACCACGATTTACGTCCGGTTCGAGCTGGAGGAAGGGCTGCACATGTATGGGAACCCATTGCCCGACGGCTACATCGCGTCGACGGCGACCATTCCCGACGGGCTGGGGCTGCGGGTGGACGAGCCGATCTATCCGCCGACCAACGAGCAGGAGTTCCCACTGCTGGGTGTGACCCTGAACGTCTACGAAGGGGTGGTGGACGTGGCCATCCCGGTGATCCCAGACGCGGAGCGGTTCACCTCCCGGATGTCCGAGGATGTGGAGATTCCGATCGAGGTGCTGTTCCAGGCCTGCAGCGACACCATCTGCTTCACGCCGCGGACCGAGACCTTGTCGGTGACACTGCCGCTTCAGCCGTTGGTGCGGTAGCGACCCTCGAGAGTGCTTGATGACCGACGACCCATCCGCGCCAGCCCCGGAATCGGCCGGCCCTGCTGAGGCAGCCGAGCCGGAGCTGGCGCCGTATCTCATCGAGGAAGCCCGGTCGAGCCGATCGCGGTGCCGGACCTGCCGGAAGAAGATCGAGAAGGGCAAGCTGCGCCTTGGGATCGTCCTCGAAGGTCCCTATGGCAGCGGGTATATCTGGCATCACCTGAACTGCGCCGCCAAGCGCCGGCTTGAGGACGTCGAAGCGGCCTATGCCCAGCCGGCGTTCGATGAGGGGCTGAAGGTCCCCTCCATCGAGAAGCTGCGCGGGCTGCAGGAGAAGGCCGAGAAAGAGCGCGCCGAACGGAAAGAGCTGCCCTACGTCGAGAAGGCGCCCACGGGCCGCTCGAAGTGTAAGCACTGCGGTGAGGGGATCGAGCAGGATAGCTTCCGCGTGGTGCTCGGCCGCGAGGTCGAGTTTGGCAGCCAGGTGCGCACTGGTCCGATCAACGTGCACGCGAAGTGCGTGGTGGACGAACTCGACGCCGAGGACTGCGCCACCGAGGTCGAGGGGTTCGCCGAGGCGCTGCATGCGCACAGCGGCCTCGATGCCGCCACGGTCGACGCGGCCCTGGTCGAGATAGGTCCCCTGGATTAGACACCCCACAATGACGCTCGAAAGCGGTTCAAGGATCGGCGCCTACGAGGTCACCTCGAAACTCGGCGAGGGGGGCATGGGGCTCGTCTATCGCGCCCGCGATACCACCCTCGACCGCGACGTCGCCCTCAAGAGCCTTCCCGAGGCCTTCACCGCCGACCCCGACCGGTTGGGCCGCTTCGAGCGCGAGGCGAAGGTGCTCGCCTCGCTCAACCACCCGAACATCTGGGGCATCTGCGGTTTCGAACAGGCGAGCGAGACGCGTGCCCTGGTCCTTGAGCTGGTTGAGGGTCCGACCCTCGCGGACCGTATCGCGCAAGGCCCGATCCCGGTCGATGAGGCGGTCGACATTGCCCGACAGATTGCCCTGGCGCTCGAATCGGCTCACGCGCCGGATTGCGGAGCCCGCTCGCGGTGGCCGCTGTTGCCGCCTTAGCCGCGACGGTCGTCGGAGCGGGCGCCACCTGGGTCGCAACGCGCCCGGCAGCACCTGAGCTCACACGCCTCACCATCTCCGATGTTGGCAACTCCGCGCTGAGGCTCGCTCAGGGAAACAACGACATCGCACTCTCGCCCGACGGTCGCCATCTCGTCTATGTGACCACTGACATCCCCTCTCAGCTCCGCATAAGGTCGTTGGACGAGTTCGAGGACCGATTGCTGTTCGAAGGGCCGGTCGCTGCACCGTTCTTCTCGTGGGATGGAAGCCAGGTCGCCTTCGGATCGAGAGACCAGTGACTTCTGCGTATAGCGGTGCAGGGTGGCCCCACGGCCGGTATCGTCGGCTTCTTCGACGGCATTCTTTCGGGCGGGAGCTGGGGTGAGGACGACGCCATCGTCTATGCCACGAGCGTGCCGTCCGGACTGTGGCAGGTGCCCGCGGTTGGAGGTGAGCCCGTCCCGCTGACCGAACTCGGCGACGATGAGGTGAACCACATGTAGCCGCAGGTGATCCCGGGCTCCGAGGGGGTGCTGTTCACGGTGGAAGCCGGCGACGAGGGCGCGAGTGTGGCGGCCGTGACGATCGACACCGGGCAGGTGCCTACTCTCGTGCCCGGTGCGCAGCATGGTCGGTACTCGCCCTCGGGACACCTGGTGCATTCCGTGGGTGGAGACCTCTGGGCCCAGGGCTTCGACGCGGCACGCCTGGAGACGAGCGGCGTCGCGGTGCGGTGGTCGAGAACGTGCTGAGCAAGACGGTGAGGCTGGCCTCCGACTTCGCCATCGGCGGCGACGGCACGCTCGTCTATGTGCCCGGTACCGTGACCGTCACTGACAGAGATGTGGTGGTTAGTCGCGACGGCCTCGAGCAGCCGCTCGGCATCGCCCGAGGTCAGTATTCGTATCTCAGCCTGTCACGGGCGGGCGACCGCCTCGCCGTGGACGAGGCGAACACCCAGGACGGCGACCTGTGGTTGTGGAGTTTCGAAAGTGGCAACGCCATGCGCCTGGCGGGTGGCGACGTCAGAAGCATCTACCCGGTGTGGTCGCGTGACGACAGCCGCCTCACGTTCGGTGTCGACGGCGCGAACGGGATCAGGTGCAAAGCGGCAAGCAATACGGGGGCGGTGGAACTGCTGACAGCGGCGACCGGGGAGGGAGCCCAGATTGCGACCCCTTGCTTCTTTGCCGACGAGAACACGTTGGTGTTCCGCGAGCAGGCGCATCCCGACACCGCGGACAACATCGGGATGGTGAGTCTCGAACCGGACGCCGAACCGGTGTGGCTGCTGGTGACCGAGTTCAACGAGCGGAACGCCGTCCTGTCGCCTGATGGGTGGTGGATGGCGTATTAGTCGGACGAATCGGGTCTGCCGGAGATCTACGTGCGGCCCTTCCCGAACGTCGATGACGATCTGCATCTCGTCTCGACCGAGGGTGGAAGGAAACCGCTGTGCTCGCGATCGGGTGACGAGCTCTTCTACATCGGTGTCGCTGGGGAGAAGTTCCGGATGATGAGCGTGCCGGTCGAGATCGGCGACGCGTTCCGTTCGGGGACGCCGGAGGTCCTGATGCCGTGGCCCTACAAGTACGGCAACGAGCGGCGCATGAACGTGGTGCTCAACCTGACCGAGGAGCTGAACGCGCTCGTCCCCGCTCCCTGAAGAGCCTGGTGCTTGCGTTTGACGCCGGCTAACGGCGATCATGACTTGATTGAACCGGCCCGAGCGACCGGGCCTGGGAGGATGACAATGAAGATGTGGCGCACTCTGACCAGTGTCGTGGTCTTTGCCTTGGCAATCGTAGTCGCGGGCCCCGCCCTGGCGCAGGAGTGGACCATGCCTCGCACGGCGGACGGCGACCCCGACATCGGCGGCGTCTGGGACTTTCGTACCCTGACCCCGTTGCAGCGTCCAGAGGACGCGGCGGCGCAGCTGACCGAGGAGGAAGCCTCGGCCATCGAGGAGCGCTCGAGGCAGGCGGCGATCGACGCCGATCGCCCGAGTGAGGTTCGCACGGAGCCACTGCCGGCGGGGGCGCCGGTGGGCGGCTACAACAACTTCTGGTTCGATCGCGGCGCTGGTGTCGTCGACGACAATCGAACTTCGCTCATCGTCTCGCCGGCCAACGGCCGGGTGCCGGCGCTGCAGCCGGGCGTCGAGATGGTGACCCTGTCGCTCGGCGAGGACATCGCCGGCGAGCAGCCGGTGCGTGTCCGCGCGGCTGGGATCGGCGCCGACCACTGGAAGGACCGCGGGCTGGCCGAGCGCTGCCTGCTGGGCTTCAACTCGGGGCCGCCGATTGTGCCGGCCGGCTACAACCAGAATTTCCAGATCTTCCAGACCAAGGACCACGTGGTCATCCTGCACGAGATGGTGCACGACTCGCGGATCGTCCCGCTCGACCGCCGGCCGCATCTGCCCGAGAACATTCGGCAGTGGATGGGCGACTCGCGGGGCTACTGGGACGGCGATACGCTGGTGGTCGAATCGAAGAACTTCAGCGCCCAGACGTCCAGCTTCAGCCCGTCGGTGGTCACGGCGGCCGGCGACGGCACTACGCTGAACCTGACTGAGCGGTTCACGCGGGTGGCAGAAGATACGCTGCTGTACGAGTTCACGGTCGAGGATCCGGAGACCTTCACGGAGCCGATCGTGGCGCAGATTCCGGTGAAGCGGGGCACGCAGCTGTTCGAGTACGCCTGCCACGAGGGCAACTACGGGCTCGACAACATCCTGCGTGGCGCTCGCGAGGCCGAGCTGGCCGCCGACGGTCAGTAGGCACGATTCTGTAGGGCGGGACTTTAGTCCCGCCGTTTCGGCGCGCTGAAGCCACGCCCTACAGAGTCGCCGTTTCGGCGCGGCTGAAGCCAGGCCCTACAGAATCGCAAGGGATCGCGACACGATGGCCCAGTTCACACGTCGGAGTTTCGTGGGTCGTATGGGTGCGGGGGCCGTGGCTGCCGCCGCGGCTGGCGCCCTGCCAGTGACTCGCCCGGTCCGTCTTCGGGCGCAGCCCCGTCAAGACTGGCTGGCTCGGACGCCGGAAACGACGATCGAGCCGGAGCTCCCCATCATCGACCCTCATCACCATCTGTGGGACCGGCCGAACAACCGGTACATGCTCGAGGAGCTCCTCGAGGACGTCGGCACGCACAACGTCAGGCAGACGGTGTTTGTCGAGTGCTCGGCAATGTACCGCGCCGATGGCCCCGAAGAGCTCCGGGTGGTAGGCGAGACCGAGTTCGTGCAGGGCGTCGCCGCCAAGAGCGCGAGCGGGCTCTATGGCGACACGCGGATGTGTTCGGGGATCGTCAGTTCGGCGAACCTGCTGCTGGGCGACCGTGTGGCCTCAGTGCTCGAAGCGCACCAGACGGCTAGCCCGCAGCGCTTCCGGGGTATTCGGCACCGGGCGGCGTGGGCAGAGCCGCCGGTTGTGGCCCGGCGCACGCCTGGACCCGAGCACCTGCTGCTCGACAGCGAGTTCCGGCGCGGCTATGCGCATCTCCGGACCTATGGCCTGACCTTCGAGGGGTGGCTCTATCACACCCACATCGAGGACTTGGCCGACCTGGCCGGCGCGTTCCCGGACACCACCATCATCTTCAACCACCTCGGTGGACCGATCGGCATCGGTCCGTATGCGGGCCGGCAGGACGAGGTGTTCGAGGCGTGGCGTCCCGCGGTTGCCGAACTGGCGAAGCACGAGAACGTGGTTGCCAAGGTGGGCGGCATCCAGATGGTGGTGAACGGCTACGGGTGGCACGAGCAGGACCAGCCGCCTTCATCGGATGACCTCCTGGAAGCCAACCGACGCTGGTACGAGCACACCATCGAGTCGTTCGGGCCGGACCGCTGCATGTTCGAGAGCAATTTCCCGGTCGACAAGCTGTCCTGTTCGTATGTGGTGCTCTGGAACCAGTTCAAGAAGCTGACGCGGGGCTACTCCGCTGACGAACGGGCCGCCATGTTCCACGACACGGCGCAGCGGGTGTACCGTCTTCCCGAAGTCTAGGTCTGAGCGTCTCCGCTCAGAAACCGCTGGGCCGCAGCGGTTTCCAGCAGCCTCCGACCCTGCTCCCGTCCACGTTCGAACGTGCGCATCGTGATCTCCGGGTCGAAGCATAGGAACCCCGCTTCGATCGGATGATCCGGGTAGATCAGCCATAGCCGGTCCTCGGCGATGTTCCGAGCGACGGCCGGGTCGTCGTTGAGCGCCCGCAGCCGCAGACTGGTTTCCCACAGGCGTCCGCCTGGATCGCAGCAAAGGACCACCGTGTGGTCTGTGCTGGCCCAGCTGGACAGCTCGGCGAAGCGAGGATCGTTGGCGAGGATGCCCATCGGCATCTTCAACGAGAATCCTCCGTCGACGAACGTGGCCTGCTCGTCAGCAGGGAAGAGGCCGGGCGCCGTCAGATGTTCCGGCGGAATCGAGGGTCCCATGGCCAGCGGGACCAGACAGGAGGCCTCGATCGCGTCGTGGTAGTTTTCCCGGGTGAGTGGGCGGACAAATTCGGTGGTCAGGTGTTCGGGGAGGTGGCTGGCGAACACCACCGGTTCGAGCTGGTAGTTCGGTTGGTACTTCAGCCAGCGCGGTAGTTTCCGGGTGGTGGCCATGGCGAAGAGCCGCGCCAGGTCGGCTGAGCCAGGGCGACGACCATCCGGTCGCCGCACCCGGGTGGTGAACAGGAGCAGGCGACGATTGGCGTCCTCGTCGAACACGCCGTCGACCTCGCCCGGCTCCATCACATAACGGATGGAGGCATGGAGGTGACGCCGAAACGCGCTTGATGGCCAGGCGTTGGCCACTGCCTCGGGGAGCGGGAAGCGTTTCGGGTTCTCGTCCGATCCCCAGGCGGTCCAGCCCTTCAGCACGGTGCCCTCGGTGCCGGTGGCGACATCAGCCGCGGCATAGCCGCCCGCCGAGGCGCCCATCATGACCGATGGGTAGCCGCCCCGCTGGCGAGCCGAGGCCATCAGCTCGTACAGCACGCCGCCCTGCCAGGCTCCACGGCCGGCGCCGCCCGAGTCGAGAATCCATGCACACGACATCGTGCTGACCGCTCCGGTGGGGGAGCCTATCACCCGCGCGGCGGACCGGGTATCATGGCGCACGCCACGACACGAACCGTGGCGACCGTTTCAGTACAGGAGAAGACAGATGCTCATCAAGCGCACCATGCTCGCCGCCGCCGTTGTCGCGTTCGGATTCGCCGGCTCAGCCCAGGCCCAGGACATGCCCGGGTTCTGCGGCCCGAAGGGCCAGTTCCCCGCCGACTTCTCGAACAATGTCGCGGCCGATTCCCGTTGCTTCGAGATCCGGATGTACACGGCGAACGAGGCCGAGGGCGGCGACATCGACACGCTGCATCAGCGGTTCCGTGAGGGCGAAGTGGCGCTCTTCGAGAAGCACGGGGCCGAGGTGGTTGCCGTGTGGCAGCGGCTCGACAATCCGAACACGATGGTCTGGATGCTGGCCTATCGCGATCGTGCGCACCGCGACGAGGTGTTCGAGGCGTTCCGGAACGATCCCGACTGGCCGCCGCTGCGCGCCAAGTATGCGGTGCCGCTGAGTATCGAAGCGTTCATGCTGAGCGCCTCCGATTACTCGAACCTCAAGTAGTCGGCGAAGGAGACTTCGCTCGACGCCGGGAGCGAGCCGGCGGTTCCTCGGTCTGTCGCTGGCTGCCGTTGTCTCGTGCGACGCGCCCGCGCCGCCGACCGGTCCGTCTCCCGAGACCACCGCACGTGAGCCGGCGCCTTCGGGCGTCGGCGGCACCGCCCGCATCCACTTCAACACCCAGACGGCCGACTTTGCCACGGCCGCTCCTTGAGCCAGGCTTCATGGTCGGCCATCATCTGGTCGAAGAGCCTCAGACGCTCGTTCAGGCTAAGGCGGGTACCCGCTCGTTTATGCGGGGGGACGATGCGATCATGTCGCCAGCCGCCTTGAATTCGATCTCATCACCCGGCGCAATGCCGTACTGATGAGCGATGGCCTTGGGAATGGTGACCTGCAGTTTGCTTGTGACCTTCGCCATGTCCTTACGCTAGCAAGGAAGTAGTCATTGCTCAAGCAAGGTGGACAGTGGTTGCTCGGTGCGACCGTCCTGCTGGGTGTCGTCACCGCCCTGCCGTCGCCGCCGGCCTTCGTGCACGAGGCCGAGCTGGTGCCCCTGACCACGGACGCCAAGGCTACCCTGGCCGTGCTCGCCTTCGCGGTGGTGCTCTGGGTAACCGAGGCGCTGCCGTTCCCTGTCACGGCGCTCTCGGTCATGGTCCTGCTTCCGGCCCTGGGCGTCTCGAGCTTCTCCACCGTGGTGGGAGAGGGGTTCGGCCATCCGATCATCGCGTTCCTCATCGGCATCCTGATCCTGGCGGCCGGGTTTAGCCATTCGGGCCTGGGCGTCAGGCTGGTCCTGGCAGTCTTGCGGCTCGTGGGGACTCGAACCGACCGCGTGCTTCTGGGCTTTCTGTTTGTCGGCGCGTTGCTGTCGATGTGGTTGAACGACCTGGCCGCGGCGGCGCTCCTCCTGCCCCTGGGCGTCGGCGTGCTCGAGGATGCCGGGCTCCGTCGTCTGGAGAGTAATTTCGGGCGGGCGCTCATGATCGGATGCGCGTTCGGCCCGCTTATCGGCGGCGTGGCGACGCCGGCCGGAACCGGTGCCAACCAGGTCACGATGGGCTACCTGCACGACATGGCCGGCGTCGAGCTCTCGTTTCTGGACTGGATGGCGTTCGGGTTGCCGGCGACTGTCCTGATGATCCCGTGCGCCTGGAGGCTGCTGCTCTGGGTGTTCCCGCCGGAAATCGAGCGGCTACCGATCGAGGTTAGCGAGCTGCGACGTCGACAGGAGACGATGGGAGCGCTGTCGGCCATCGAACGGAGGACGCTGACCATCTTTGGCGCGACCATCCTGACCTGGCTGAGCACGCCGCTACTGGCGGCGCTCACCGACGGGCGGGTCGAGCCGTCAATGCATGCGGTGGCCCTGGCCGGCGGTCTGGCAATGTTTCTCCCCGGCGTCAGGGTGTTGAGCTGGAAGACCGCGCAGCAGGAGATCCAGTGGGGCGGCATCCTGCTTGTGGCGGCGGGGCTGGCGCTTGGCGTGTCGGTGTTCGAGACCGGCGCGGCTCGGTGGATCGGCCTGGGGCTGTTGACGCCGCTCTCCCAGGTTCCGACCGTCGCCCAACCCTTCGTCGTCGTGGTGGTCGTGTCCGCGATGCACCTGCTGTTTGCCAGTAACACCGTGACCGCCACCGTGATCCTGCCAATCCTGATTGCGCTGGCCGTCGACCTTGGGCTGTCGCCGCTCGCCATTGCCGTGCCGGCGGGCTTTGCGTCGTCGCTGGCGTTCATCCTGGTGACTGAGAGCCCGGCGAACGTCATCCTCTACAGCGGCGGGTATTTCTCGATCCGCGACATGGCTCGGGCCGGGGTGTGGATGACCCTTGCGGCCGCCGTGTGTGTCACCCTCGCGGTCACGCTTGTCAGGATGATGCTGTAGGGCGGGTCTTCAGACCCGCCGATCCGGTCGGCTACAATCCACCGCGCATGACCGATCTCACGCTGGATACTGCGGTTCGGGCTCTGATGGCGGAGTTCGTCGGCCTGTACAACGAGGGCGACGCCGATGGCATCGCCGGCGTCTATGCCGAGGACAGCCACCGGTTCGATGCGTTTGGCGGGCATGCCGATGGCCGGGAGGCGGTGCGCGTCATGTATCGCGAGGAGATCGCGCGTCGGGGGGCGGAGGCGAAGAATTCCCCGGGGCAAGAGCTGGAGCTGGACATCAACATCGTGCTCCCGCTGTCAGCGTCGCAGGCCCTTGTCGACGGCCTGATCCGCTTCAGGGGGCGCCGCCGTCGGTTCACGGCGGTGGCGCGGAGGGATGCCGAGGGCTGGCGTCTTCAGCTGGGTCGGGTGCATCCCCCCGCCGAGGCCGGATAGGTCCTACTGCCCATCCGGGTCGAAGATCTCCTCGATCGGCATCTCGAACAGACGCGAGATCTTGAAGGCCAGCGGCAGGGCCGGGTCGTACTTCCGCGTCTCGATCGCGTTCACCGTCTGTCGAGACACCGCCAGCTGTTCGGCCAGGACCGTTTGCGACCACTCGCGTTCGGCGCGCAGCACGCGGAGTCGGTTCCTCATCATCGGTACCTCCAGGTGAAGAAGAACTGCCCGAAGAAGCCAGAGAGGAGCGGCACGATGAGTGCAGCGTCGTAGAAGAGCGGGGAGGCGCCTGCCTGAATGAACAGCTCCCAAGCCACGAACACGAAGAACCAGACGCTGAACCCCAGCGCCATGGATTGCAGCTGGACGAGCCGCACCAGTTCGTCGGTCTCGCGAAAGAAGCGGAGATAGGCGCGGAGCACTACGAGAGCAACGAGATTCGTCGCGGCGATTAGGGAAGCCGAAAGACGAAGAGCGTGTTGCCGCGTGGTGGCTGCCTGATCTCGGGCGTCAGGCCACGGTGGTTGACACCGCCGCCGGTGGCGATGGCCACATACTGCACGCCGTCGTGCTCGTAGGACACCGGGAAGCCACCCGCGCTCGAGTTGAGGATCTGCTCCCACAGCACATCACCCGTCGAGACATCGAAGGCGCGGAATCGGCGCGCGTCATCGGTCACGAACACCAGCCCGCCGCCCGTGCTGAGAACCGAACCCCCGATGCCGGCACGTTGCCGGTACACCCACCGGGGCTCTCCGGTGGCCAGGTCCATCGCGGTGAACATGCCTACCTGGCCATCGGCCTCGGGGGCGATCGACCGGTTGACCCGCGCCGAGCCATGGTGGCGACCCGGGCGGTCACGGAACTCGTTCAGCGTGAGGTCCATGCAGACGTCGTTGGTCGGGGCAAACAGCGTGTTGGAGCCGGGGTTGTAGGCGGTGGCCTGCCAGTTGATGCCGCCGATCAAGCTGGGACAGACGAAGACCGGCTCGCCGACTTCCGGGAACTTGAGTTCCTGGTTCAGGATGACGCGCCGGCTTTCGGCGTCGATCTCTGCCACCACATTCTGGGTGTTGGTGGGCTGGGCCCAGAGGAAGGCGCCGGTGGCCGCGTCGAGCGCCCACACGATGCCCGTCTTTCCCGGAATGCCGGTCACGATCTTGCGGCGGTTCCCCGAGGTGATGCCGTTGTTCCGCCACTCGACGTCGCCGGGGGAGACCTCGGTCTCGACCACGAGCCGCGCGAACGGATGGTCGAGGTCCCACTCGTCGTTCGGGATGTGCTGGAAATACCAGGCGATCTCGCCCGTATCGGCATTCAGAGCGAGCGTGGAATTCGTGTAGAGGACGTCGCCGTCACCGGTACCGCGTTGCACCGAGCCCCAGGGGATCGGGACACCGACGCCGGTGTAGATCAGGTTGAGCTCCGGGTCGTAGCTGGGCGAGTTCCAGGGGGAGCCGCCGCGACGGTCTTCCTCGGGTACGTCGCCCCAGGTGTCATACCCGAATTCGCCGGGTCCGGGGATGGTGTAGGTGCGCCACTCCTCAGCGCCGGTGTCGGCATTGTGCGCCGAGACCCAGCAACGCGTGTTGAGGTGATAGCAGCCCGACATGCCGATGACGACCCGTCCCTTGATCGCCATCGGACCGCCGGAGTAGTGCTGGCCGATGGTCCAGTCGCCCACCTGCACGTCCCACTCGACTTCGCCGGTTCTGGCGTTGAGCGCCAGCAGGTGCGCGTCGTGCGTGCCGAGGAAGATCTTGTCGTCGTAGAGCGCGCCGCTGCGATTGGCGCAGGCGAGGTTGGCCGGGTGCTCCACGCGGTCGCGTCGGTATTCCCAGATGCGCGAGCCGTCGCGCACGTCGAGCGCTTCGACGTAGTCGCAGGCCTGCACCAGGAACATCATCCCGTCGTGGACAAGCGGCGTGGTTTCCTGCAGACCCTGCTCCATCGTCCAGGCCCAGGCCAGACGGAGTGAGCCGACGTTCGAGGTGTTGATCTGACTGAGCGGGCTGTGCCCCCAGTGCCCGTAGCTGCGCCGCCACATCAGCCAGTCGCTGTCCGGCGGATTGACCAGTTCCGCGTCAGTCACAGCGGCGTAGGCCTGAGCGATGGGTGAGACCTCTTCCGGCTGGGCTGGGGCTGGGGTGGGGGAGAAGCCGAGGAGGAGCACGCTCGCGACGACGAGAAGAGCTGTTCGCATCGCATGAGAATACACCGGTCTCAGCTTCCTCCCGAGGGCCATAACGTGGACATGCCTTCGCGTATGACGCTGACGAAGGACCAGATCGAACAGTTCGGGGACCGGGGCGTGCTGCGCCTGGACGGTCTTCTGGACGGGGGCGCGGTGACAGCCGCCCAGGAGTTCGTGCGGCGCGGCGTCGAGCGGATGGGGGTGCTGGCCGAGAACCGCTGGGACTTCAGCCAGCTGGATGCGCTGCCCGCCTACAAGGCGAACTCTCGACTCGCGAAGACGATCGGCTACTCCCGGAGCTTCGCCGCCGTGATGGCTGACGCCCAGCCGCTGGCAGAGGCGTTGGCGGGCGCGGCCCTGGTGCCGATGCTGGATCGACCGACGTTCCTGGCCAGCACGCCGCGGCCGGGGCCGTGGGCGCTGCCACACAACGTCTGGCACCTCGACCTGCCGAAGGCCCAGGACAAACACGGGGTGCCGGGCGTGCAGGTGTTCGCGATGCTCGAGTCGCTCGGGCCGGGCGGTGGGGGAACGGTGGTGCTCGCCGGGTCACACCCTTGATTCCGGAGGACGCCTGGTTCTCCGGGAAACAGCTCCAGCGCCGGCTCAAGCGTCACGAGGCGACAGCGGATCTGTGGCGTCCCGACGCAGAAGGACGCGGCCGGTTTCTCCACGAGGGAGCGAACGTCGACGGCGTGCCGCTCCAGGTCGAGGAGCTGACTGGCGAACCGGGCGACGTCTCCGTCGTCGATATGCGCGTGTTGCACGCGCCGGCGCCCAACTGCGCGTCGGCGCCGTGTCTGATGCTGACCCACCGATGGATCAGCGAACAGGTGCACCAGCAGATGGCCGACGCCGCCGGGGCCTATCGCGCCGAGCTCGACGCTAGGTCCACTCAGGCGGAGGCGTGATCTCCGCGGCCGGAGGACGACCCGCGTCGGGGCGACCAGACCCTTCGAGCCGGCTGATCGCGCGGACACTCACGTCCTGGTCGCACTGAATCTGGCATGAGAGGCGTACTCCGCTGATTCCCCGCGCCTCGAACACCGCCTTCTCCGCCGCCGTCATCTTGCCGGGCTCGCCGTCGATGAACTCGATGCGGCAGGTGGTGCAGCGGGCGTTGCCGCCACAGGCGTGCAGTACGTCGACGCCAGCGTCCTGCTCCATCGCCAGGACGAGTCGCTTCCCATCGGCCACATCGAATGTGCCGTATCCTTCTACCGTCAGCTTGGGCATGCTCACCATTCTACGGCAGACATCTGGAGGCGGCTGATGCGGAGACGGGAGCTGTTACTGGCGAGCCTGGGACTTGTTGTGCTGGCGGGCTGCGCGTCGGGGCAGGTCATGGAGTGGGACGTGGACGGCGTACCACGCGAGGGCATCGTCTACGCGCCTGACAGCGCGACCGAACAGCCCACGCCGCTGATCCTGGCGTTCCACGGGTTCGGCGACGTGGCCCGCAACTTCCAGCGGACCGACATCCACGAGGCGTGGCCCGAGGCGGTCGTCGTTTATTTCCAGGGATTGACCACCCGTCGTGGGATGCCAGGGTGGCAATCGTCAGCAACCGTCGAGAACCGGGACGTGCGTTTGGTCGACGTGGCGGTGGCCGCGCTCAAGGAAATCTACCGGATCGACGAGTCGCGCATCTACGCGACCGGCTTCTCGAACGGCGGCATGTTCACCTACCTCCTGTGGGCGGAGCGCCCAGAGCTGTTCGCCGCCTTCGCGCCGATCGCGGCACGTCTACGTTCCGGCGTGGAGCCGACCACGCCGAGGCCGGTGTTCCACGCCGCTGGCGAGGGTGACCGTGTGGTCGACTATCGCGACCAGCTTGCCGCGATCGAGACGGCCGTCGAGGTCAACGGTGTGGCCGACCAGCCTCGGTCATGTGGTGACGGCTGCACCCTGTATGGCCCGCAGTCCGGCGCCTCGGTTATGGCGTGGGTCTACCCGGCGGCGCACGTCTGGCCGATGAGCACGAGCGAACGGATCGCGGAGTTCTTCAGAGGGCACGCGAAGTAGGAGCGTCGCCTCTGGAGGGCGGGACTTCATTTCCGCCATCGCAAGAACGGTCAAGACGCCCTTCCCGTACGGTAGTACCGTTCCTCCCGTGACCACCCGACTCACCGATCTGCTGCCGCTGGTCGCGGCGATCCCGGCTGATTCCGATGCCGACGGGAGTCTGGCGGACTGGCGGCGCAGACCGGATTGTCGCCAACGCACCTGCAGCGGATCTTTCGGCGGATGGTGGGGGAGAGCCCGAAGGGCATCGCCACCCGGATCCCGTTGGACCGTGCCGCCGCCGCGCTCACCATGTCCCGCACGATCGTGCTCGATATCGCCCTCGACAGCGGCTTCGAGAGCGACGAGGGCTTCACCCGCGCGTTCTCCCGTCACTTCGGTCTGTCACCGAGCGAGTATCGACAGCGGGGACTGACTGGGGTTGAGACGCGTTCCCTCGATCGTGCCGCACCCATCGAGAGTTCGTGCAGCAGACGGCGCCCTGCGTCGGGCTGGTTGGGGTGCGGCTGGACGAACCTGAGAAGAGGTCAGGAATGAGCTGCGAAATTTAACGTCGGAGTTGCCCTAGACTCACATGCTCTTCATGCGGAAGCGCGTGCCGACGACCGAGATCGGCGAGACGTTGGGGCAGTTGATTCCGGGCGCCTACGGGCATGCGATGAAGACGGGCGCGCCGCTGGCTGGTCGGCCGTTCTGCCGCTACCGGGATGTGAACCAGGCAGAGATGACCCTTGAAGCGGGGGTGGCCGTTGCGGCCGCGACCGCGGGCGAAGGAGACGTCCTGGCCGGGACCCTGCCGGCCGGCTCGGTAGTCACCACGATTCACTCCGGGCCGTACGATCGCCTGAACGAGGCCTACGAGGCGCTGGCCGAATGGATGCGTGAGCAGGGGCTGAAGCCTGCGGGCGATCTCTGGGAGGCCTACATCACCGATTCCGGCGAGGAACCCGATCCGGTCAACTGGAAAACCGAGGTCAACTGACCCGTCACCGACGCCTGAGCCCGACGGTACAGACGAAGGGGGCGCCCTCCGAGGAAGGCGCCCCCAAGAACGACCGCCAACGAACGGCTAGTAGCCGCCGCCAGCCGGCGCTGCCGCCGGCACCGCTACTGCGGCAATGCCGTCGGACAGCTGTACGATGATGTACTGGTGTCCGTCGTGCTCCCAGCTCGACATTCCGTAGCGGGTCACGGCAGGAATCTCGATGCCGCCAACACGCTCGCCGGTCTGCTTGTCGTAGGCGTAGAGCATTGGGGTGTTGTCGGCGCTCAGGCCGCCCGCCACGAGCAGGTTCGGAGTCACCACCATCGCCGCGTTGCCGCCGCGACCGCGGTTGACCTCGACGTTCTCCAACCCCTGGACCAGCGGGTGATTGCGGATGGTGTCCTGCTGCGCCTGCGAGGCGTCGGAGTAGGGCACCGCCCACAGATGGTCACCGGTGTTCAGGTCGATGGCCGTGATGCGGCCCACCGGCCCCTTCCAGATCGGCAGCCCGTCGAGGGTGAACTGCTCGATGCTGCCCCGCACGGTCGTGGCCACGGCGGCGAAGTCGGTGTGCGTGGTGCCGGACTGCTCCAGCTCGTCGAGCGGCGAGTCGAGCCCGGGCATCACCTGCAGCCGGAAGCAGCTACTCTGCGAGCTCACGAAGATGACCCCGTTGACCGGATCAGCCACCGCCGGGCCGGTGATGTTCGTGCCGCCGCCGCCGCCCGGGCAGTTCCAGGCCGGGCCAGCCGGGTCGTCGGTGTGGGTCGGCGGATCGAACAGCTGGTTGAACAGGTTGTTCTCTTCGGCTAGCTGACGCGCCATCTCCTTGAGCTCTGGCGTGTAGTCGATCAGATGGTCCTCGGTCCGCCCCTGCAGGTCATAGGGCGCCGGCTTGGTCGGGAACGGCTGAGTCTCTGCCAGCTGCTCCCCGGGGATCCGCGAGGCAGGCACGGGACGTTCCTCGATTGGCCAGATTGGCTCACCCGTTTCCCGGTCGAGGGCATACAGGAAGGCCTGCTTGGTGGCCTGGAACAGGCCCTTGACCTCGCGCCCGTCGACGGTCACGTCCATTAGCACCGGTGCTGTCGGGGTGTCGTAGTTCCAGATGTCGTGATGGACCATCTGGTAGTGCCAGTCCCGTTCACCGGTGTCGGCGTTCAGCGCGATGATGCTCGTGCTGAACAAGTTGTCGCCAGGGTGATGGCCCCCATAATAGTCGATCGTCGGCCCGTTGGTGACGATGTAGACCAGCCCCAGCTCGGGGTCGGCCGCCATCGGGGCCCAGGACGAGACGTCGCCAATCCACTGCCAGGCGTCGTTCTCCCAGGTCTCGTGCCCGAACTCGCCGGGCCGCGGCACCACGTTGAACTTCCACTTGTGCTCGCCGGTCCGCACGTCATAACCGAGGATGTCGCCAGGGACGTTCTCGATCCGGGTTTGGAGGTAGCCCTGCTCGGCCGAGTTGCCCACCACGACGGTGTCGTTGACCACGATCGGAGGCGACGACGCGGTGATGTAGCCGATCTCGATCGGGATACCCTGTCCGGCGTCATAGGGGCGGTCCATGGCGAGCCACGGGCCCCAGTCGGCGATCAGGTCCTCGACCAGGTCGACCGTGCCGGTCTCGTTGAAGCCGTCGATCGGCACCGGGCGGCCCCAGTTCTCGAGCGGTTCGCCGGTGTCGGCATCGAGCGCGTGCAGGAAGAACGCCGGCGAGGTAATGAACACCACGCCGCGGCCGTCGATCTCGGTATAGGCGATGCCCTTGCCGTAGCCTTTCCGCATCGAATAGTCGTGGCGGAAGGTGTTGGGTTCGCGGAAGCTCCAAATCAGGTCGCCGTTCTTCGGGTCGAGCGCCACGACGTGACGTCGATCACCGGCCACCGTGATGAGTTTGCCGTCGATATAGGACGGAGTCGCCCGTGGCGTGCTGGGGCCGAAGCTGGTCGCGCTCCATTCCCACACGACCTCGAGGTCGTTGAAGTTCTCGGCAGTGATCTCCGTGGCCGGGGTATACCGGGTGTGCCAGGCGTCGCCGCCCAGATAGGTCCAGTTGCCGTTCTCGGTCCCTGGCCCCTGGGCCAGCGCCGCACCGGGGACGGTCAGTGCGCAGGCCAGGACCGCCGCCAACTCGAGCGGGGGCCTACGTCGTTGAGTGGCTCTCATACGCCTTCTGCTCCTGATAGTGTGTTCCGAACGCCTTGAGCAAAACGCCATGGTAGCAGCCAGCAGGGGCAGATGAGAAGGTGAGCAACGACCCGCATCGTCCGCACGACCCGTACTCCCGGGTGAACTACCGCCGGTTGTTCGCCTGGGATGAACGGATTGCGCGCGAGGCGCCGTTCTTTCGTGAGCTGCTGGCAAAGGCTCCAGACCGTTCAGTGCTGGACCTGGGATGCGGAACCGGCGAGCACGTGGCGTTCTTCAGCCAGGAGGGGCTCCGGGCCGTGGGCCTCGATCTCTCGGAGTCGATGATCTCGGCCGCACGCGACCACGAGCGGGCCGGACACGGCCGGTTCGTGCTGGGTGACGCGACAGAGGCGCTGACCGTGCTGGCTGAGGAGTCACCATTTGGACTGGCGATCTGTCTGGGCAACATGTTGCCGCACCTGGAGGACGCAGACCTCGGCCGGTTCTTGCGAGTCGCGCAGGCGATGCTCCTGCCGGGCGGGACCCTGGTGATCCAGCTCCTAAACTACGAACCCGTGCTCGCCGGGCAACGGCGGACCCTGCCGGTCAACGTTCGACCGGGCGACGACGGAAAGGAAATCGTCTTCGTGCGGGTGATGTCGGCGGGCGCCCCCGGGCGGGTGCTGTTCTTTCCCTCGACCTTTGAGCTGGACCATGACGCCGAGGAGCCGCTCACGGTGAAGTCGAGTCGACGGGTCGATCTACGCGCGTGGACGCGAGCCGATCTCGAGCCCGCGCTGGACACGGCTGGCTTCGATTCGACGTTCAGTGGAGACATGACGGGCGGAGCGTTCGAGCCGGAACGTTCCGCTGACCTCGTAGTCGTCGCCAGCCGGCGCGGACGCGTCAATCTGACGCAAGGCAGTCGCCGTCGCCGACAGGCTGCCAACGAGGAGCGCTGAACTCATCAGCGTGCAGAGGGGCGCCCCGTGCGCGGAGCCAGCTCGCCGCTGCGTCGCGTACGAGCGGTGCCGAAGGCAGGCTCTCTGCCGGTCCGGAGAGGGTGCCGACGCCCACGCGGCGCCCGAAGAAGTCGGTCGCGGCCACGGTCAGACGTTCGTCCGGCTCGATGCGCTCGCCGGAGACGCGTGCTAGGTCGATGTCCGCCCCCTCGGGTCCGCACGTCACCCGAACCAGCATGCCGGCCACGCTCGGGATCCCGCTCCAGGACTGCGCCGCGTAGCGGCTCAGTAGCGCCGCCAGTTCTCGAGCGGTCAGCGAGAGGGTGATCACGCGGTTGTCGAACGCGAACGCGTCGTAAAGGGGGCCCCTGGTGAGGGGGCCAGCAGGCAGGCCGGTACGCAACCCCCCGCGGCGGACGCCCAGGCCAATCGCCACGTCAGCGTCCGGTACCGCCGCGAGGAGCGCCTCGGCGAAGAGGTTCCCGAGCGGCGATTCGAGACCGTCCGAGCGTCGGTCGAGTGGGGTCGCCAGAAGCACGCCGAGCGGCT
>MDTE01017053.1_pt1 | contig 98176 bp, 95 predicted proteins | sample 811231 | NCBI WGS metagenome assembly MDTE01 (sample SAMN05326651, study PRJNA326480) | marine metagenome | isolation source: seawater | place: Indian Ocean: Red Sea | collected 2010 | reverse complement strand
TTTCCCATAAATCCATAACACCGATGTATAACAAAGCAACTGCAGCCAGTAAGACTATTTTCTTACCCCCTATGCGCCATGCCAATAATATAATTACGGAGCTAAATACAGGCCACGGGAGCCAAATTAAGAAATCCTTTAATCGTCCTAACCACACTTTGATTTGATAACTTATCCCATCAAAGAACCAAGCTCCATTAATGACCAACCAGTCTAAACCATTATTCATTGAGGTCTTAACTGGATATTCAACGTCCAAAGGAAAGTCTAATAGTAATGCTAAATCAACACGTCTTAGAATAAAGCTGACTATTAATGCAACCACAGCTATGGCTCCATAGACCACCCATTTGTTCACCCGAATACGAGGAACACTATTCTCATCAGATTTATGTGGGTTCTCACTAGCCATAATCTATTACCGAACCTATTTTAATTAGTTTGCTGTTGCAACGCATTTTCAGCGAAAGCTTGTAATATCGCATCATGTGTTGCTAACCCTGTCAGAATGTTCTCATCATCAACTATAGGGATGGGATATGGGTTATCTAATGTTAATTGCACCACATCTTCAATCACTGTAGATTCGTGGATGGGTTCGATCACAGACAAGTCCATATCTTTTAGGGAGACATCGTCTGCAGCCTCTTCAATAGCTTCTTTATCGATGAATCCAAGTAGTTTACTATCATCATCGACAATGAATGCGAATTCTTTACCCGTATCTTCCATTGATTGGATGATCTCAGACACCCCAGTGTTGTTCTCAAAGACCTGTTCTAGATCCGAAGCGATAGACTGCACGGACAAAACTCTGGTTTGACTTATGTCCCTAGTAAATTCTTTAACAAAGTCATCAATGGGATTAGTAATGATATCTTCAGGTGTACCTAATTGAGTTATACGACCATCTCTCATAATTGCAATTCGATCGCCAATAGTTACTGCTTCATCTAGATCATGTGTAATAAATACTATCGTCTTCTGTAGCTCAGCCTGTAGATCAGCCAGTTCTTCTCTCATTTGGCGTCTTATCAAAGGATCTAATCCACTAAATGGCTCATCCATAAGTAGTATCGTAGGGTCAACAGTAAGTGCTCGAGCTAGTCCTACACGCTGTTGCATACCACCACTAAGTTCAGAAGTTCTTGCCTCTTCCCAACCTTCCAGACCAACTTTATTTAACATTTCTTGAGCAATCTCATACCGCTCGTCTTTATCAACACCTTTTATCTCTAACCCATACGCAGCGTTATCTATTACGTTTCTATGAGGCAGGAGACCAAAATGCTGGAATACCATTGCCATCTCATTTCGCCTAAATTCTCTAAGACGATCTGCGTCATACAACAATATATCGTCATTATTAATATTGATTTCACCACTAGAAGGTTCAATAAGCCGCAACAAGCAACGTACTAATGTAGATTTACCACTACCCGATAACCCCATTACCACGAAAGTTTCACCTGGATACACATCGAAGGAAACATCGTTAAGAGCTACCACGTCTCCATAATCTTGAAGAACTTCTGTTTTGTCTGTTTCGCCATCATCCGAGTTAACAATCTCATCCTGATTATCGCCAAAGATTTTCCACAATGATTTAACTGATATTATCGGATCCAAGGGAGACTCTGTTGTTGAATTGTCTAGCATTAAACTCCTCCTATTCGTCAATAGTGCGACGTACCTAACTGGTGAGTTATACGCTAAGAGTCGTAATATAGAGGTTCTCTCGTATTTTGTACGGTATGGAACATCTGGCAAGCATACCCCGTTGAACCCCTAGTGTCAAATCAGGTATCGTTCAAATAATTTCAGATTAGACGTATTTCGTCCTTAAAACAGTCTTATTTACACGAATCAGCCTTAAAACAAGATAATATAACGCTTTCCTGTGCCTATGTTCAATGTTTACGTAGTTTATATTATGTAAACTAATTACGATGATCGAATCTCTAAGAATTCTACTTTGCCGTTTCTTACCAATTCTTTAATACGGTTTTGCTTAGGCGTCATCTGTGATGTCCCGGATTTAAATTCTATTAAGACAATTTTGTCCTCTTCGAACTGAATACCATCTATCGGACTTCCTAGAAACCTGAATTCCCTATGATTAAATGGGTATTCATTTGACAATGGCACCCACTGCTCAAAATTCAATCCCGAAATGACTGATTGACTTCTAACCCGATGGGCAAGGTCACGGATTTCATGTTTTGCTTTTCCTAATGATTTAATCAAAATTATCAATACAAGCAGTAGGGATATTGATACAACAGAAAATATTAATATATCCAATCTTCCACCTCCAACCAGGGTTTACTCTGGCAGTATCCTCATTTGAGCGTTGATATCTTTCTCTAAAAACAATTCAAATTCAGCATAAAATTCTACCATTGTGAGCCCAAAATATTGTTCGAAAGCTCTATCTCGCCCGGCTAAATGCATTGCTGGGATGAATTTTTTGTACAAAATATCTATTGAACTCTTTTCTACAAGCAAAGCTGTAGCCCATTGCCCAAATTCATACTGAAGCCTACCCACACAATAGTCGCAAATTTTTTCGGTGGCATATGTCGATTCTTCATCATGCAAATTTCGGATAGATAACTGAGGATATTCTCTCCGGAGCTCATGGACAGCATCCATAGCCTCTTCCATCATTTGACGAAAAGAAACCCAACCTTCCTTGTCTGACAAATACAAAGCAAGGAATTCAGCCGAACCTTCTTCTAGCCATCTAGGTAAACTATCATAATCTAGCACTTGATCGGTTTCTGGATCAAAACGATATATATGATGTGCATTTTGATATATATGCACAGTTTCATGAGCAGCGACTTTAGAGCCAAAACCCACATCTATTTGTAGAGGATTCCCAATCACAAAAGACTGATTCGGTTTTTCTAGATGATGTGAGTGTTGAGCAAAAGCATTAGACCCTTTATAGTGAGCTATCTCTTTGATCCCTACTCCTTGATCGTTCATACAGTGGTTGAAATCCTGCCTATCATACGCCCAATCACAATAATCCTGAGCCATTATTTCAGCTTCCTTTTCATCGGTACCGACAATATAAACTCTATAAGGGCCATAAATCCCTAAATAGTCTTCCACTACGTCAATGCCTCTTTTGACTTCCTGTAGGGAATCAGAGCCCAAATCACCAGCAAGCATATATGTGGTCTCGATTTCTGTAGGGGAATTCCATCCCTTTCTTATTAGATGGCCTCCTTCAACTCTAGCAGCCTCACTTAGAATATTACTAGTAGATGCGAAGTAACTTGGAGTACCTGAATAAATTGTCTGTTGTCCTTCAGATGGGTTGTGCGCTTCTTGATGGTACACGTCAAAAATTGGATCATTGATATCTGTTTTGGAATGCAACTCAAGACTATCACTGATGGCAGATCCATCACTTAAATCCCCAGAATTAGAGTCTTTGGCTTGGCTTAGCAGTGCCTCTAATTCCATAATACGTTTTTCCAGTTGTAATTGGACCACTTGGTCCTCGAGTGCCTTCTCTCTTTCATTTTGACTGGACGTGCGCAAATTAGGTGCTTGATATATTTGGGTTTCTGAAAAATCGTCCTGAGGATAATTAGCAGGGGAGGATACACATGCGACTATTAATACTGGCAGTAACATGGTCGCAACCACAAGTGTCCTTATATCCATAAACCTCATTAACTGGAACAGTTCTGGCTCCGCAGGTAGGATTCGAACCTACGACCGATCGGTTAACAGCCGATTGCTCTACCACTGAGCTACTGCGGATCATTTTGTTAGACAAAAATTGTAGCACTTTACGGTTGCTGCCTCAATACCAAACTAGCCCCAAAGATACAAATACATCTTGACTCCACAATTCTAATAAACTTGACAGTTCATTATCAAGTTTATTAGAATTTATGCATAAGAAAATGGTATGAGCTTTAATAATGAGTGATAATTATTATGAAACATTAGGCGTACAAAAAGGCGCCTCTCAAAAAGAAATTACCGCTGCTTTTAGAAAGTTAGCTAGAAAATATCATCCTGATGTAAATCCTGATAATTCAGAAGCTGAAGAAAAATTCAAAGAAATTAACGAAGCTCACAGCGTTTTATCTGATCCTGAAAAACGTAATCAGTATGATACTTTTGGAAATTCAAGGAGTAATTTTCATGCAGGGGGACCTTTTGGTGGTAGCCCTTTCGGCAATGTAAATTTCAACGGAGGTAATTTTCAGAACTCTGATTTCTTCTCATCCATGTTCGGAGGGCAAACGCGACCGACTCAGGATCCACCTGTAAGCCATGAGAAAGAATTAGACGTTAAAGTGACTTTAGAAGAAGCATTTCATGGAGCTAAACGGGTGATCAATATAGACGGCAAGCGCCTCCAGATATCAATACCCCCTGGCGTAGATCAAGGGTCCCGTGTGCACATCAAACTTAATACTAATAGTATTAAAGACTTGTACCTCAACATATCTTTGGAAGCAAGCCTCAGGTACTCAAGGCAAGGTAATGATCTTTACGTTGATATCGATTTACCTCTGTTAGATGCTGTTCTCGGCGGAGAAATTGAAATAACTGATCTGCAAGGTATAACCCACACCTTAGAAATCCCTAAGCAGACAGCTAATAACACTGTTTTTAGATTGGCTGGCAAAGGGATTCCTCCGTTAAGCAAAAATGACATGACAGGAGACCTAGTTGCTGTGATGAGAGTCGTGATCCCCAGTAATTTAACTCCAGAAGAATTAGAACTTTTTGAACAATTGAATCAAATCAGAAATAAGGTGAATTAGTATGGTTTTCCCAGAACAATTTGAAGAAGAGCCATGTTTTGTCATAAGTATAGCCGCTAGGATGGTCGGAGTACATGCTCAAACATTGAGGTATTACGAACGAGTAGGGCTGATTTGGCCTAGTAGATCCGTGGGGAAACAAAGACTTTACTCTCCTGCCGACATCGAAAGATTACGCAGAATTAAAGAACTAACTGAAGATTTAGGGGTCAATCTAGCAGGAGCAGAAATCATCCTGAAGTTACTAAAACGAATAGACGAACTCGAAATCAAACTAAATGACACTCAAGACACCCTTACCAATCTGCAAAAAAGGGTCGTCCGAAAACCTTCACTGAACAATCAAAAGGAGGCATAACCATGTTAAGACCTGAACAATTCACCGAACAAGCACAACAAGTACTCCAAAACTCACAAGAAATCGTCCAGAAATACAACCATTCACAATGGGACGTAGAACACGTCTTAATGGCTTTATTAGATTTTAAAAACGGAGTTGTATCAGAGATATTAAAAAATTTAGACATCAATACAACAGAATTAAAATCGCAACTTGGACAATCTCTGGAATCTACTCCTAAAGTTACGAGACAAGGGAATCAAATTTACACAACACCTAGAGTAGCCCACCTACTAGAAATGGCAAAAGAAGAATCAGATCGACTCAACGATGAATTCATTAGTGTAGAACATATCTTTGTTGCGGCTGTAAGGGAAACCCAAGGGGTGACTTCTGTACTCCTCAAACGATTTGGTATAGAACAAGAAAAAGTATATTCCGCATTAATGCAGGTGAGAGGAAATCACAGAGTAGATGACCCGCGAGCTGAAAGTAAATATGGGTCTCTAGAGAAATATAGTATAGATTTAACCCGTTTAGCAAGAGAAGGTAAACTGGATCCTGTTATAGGTAGAGATTCAGAGATTCGACGGGTTATGCAGACGCTGACTCGTCGTAAAAAGAACAATCCTGTGATTATAGGTGAAGCCGGAGTAGGCAAGACCGCTATAGTAGAAGGCCTAGCTGCTCGAATTGTTGCTGATGATGTCCCAGATTCACTAAAAGGCAAAAAAGTATTAGCGTTAGATATGGGGGCATTAGTCGCAGGATCAAAATTCCGCGGAGAATTCGAAGAACGACTGAAATCCGTAATGGACGAGGTAAAATTAGCTCACAGAGAAATCATCTTATTTTTAGATGAAATACACACCATGGTAGGAGCCGGTGCATCTGAAGGAGGAATCGACGCCAGCAATCTGCTGAAGCCGGCTCTAGCCAGAGGAGAACTCCAGTGCGTTGGAGCCACCACTATAGAAGAATTTCGTAGGCATATAGAAAAAGATGCGGCTTTAGAACGAAGATTCCAATCAGTGTATTTGGAAGAACCTAATCTGGAAGAAACGGTAGAGATATTGAAAGCTCTCCGTCCTAGATATGAAGCTCATCACAAAGTAACAATAGACGACTCAGCGTTAGAAGCGGCTGCTAGATTAAGCAATAGATATGTAGTGGATAGACAACTACCTGACAAAGCTGTCGATTTTATTGACGAAGCAGCAAGCAAACTCAGAATAGACATGGAAAGTTTACCGGCTAACTTACAAGATCTAGAACGTAAAATTTCAGAGTTACAAGACCAAGAAGAAGCGTCAGCCCAATTAGCTGAATATGAGACTGCTGCCGAAATAAAAACCGAACGTCTCAAATTAGAAGCAGAATTAGACGATGAAAAAGTCTCTATTTTAGGAGATAACAAGAACGAGCTTATAGTTAATGAAAACGACATAGCAGGACTTGTCTCTTCATGGACAGGAATCCCTGTAGGAAGACTGTTAGAATCCGAATCAGGGAAACTCTTGGAAATGGAAACAGAGTTACACAATAGAATCATTGGCCAGGATCATGCTGTCACTGCGGTATCTGATGCCATACGCAGGTCTAGATCTGGCATTAGTGACCCTAACCGACCTATCGGAAGTTTCATGTTTTTAGGGCCCACCGGAGTCGGCAAAACTGAATTAACGAAAACCCTAGCAGAATTCCTATTCGATGATGAATCCGCAATGGTACGAATAGATATGTCTGAGTACATGGAGAAACACACAGTCTCTCGATTGATTGGAGCGCCGCCTGGATACGTAGGATATGACGACAGTAGTGGACAATTAGTTGAGGCTGTTCGACGCCGACCTTACCGAGTGATTTTATTCGATGAAATTGAAAAAGCTCACCCTGACGTATTCAACATCCTGCTGCAAATACTTGACGATGGTAGGCTTACAGATGGTCACGGCAGAACTGTAGACTTTACAAACACAGTGATAATAATGACTAGCAACCTAGGAACTTCTGAATTTCGAAGAGTACCATTTGGCTTCAGAAAAGATACAGACGACCAAGATGAAAAGGTAAGGTTAGAACGATCTGTGAATGAAGCTCTTAATAAATCATTCAGGCCTGAATTCTTAAACAGGATCGATGAAACAATAGTGTTCAATCCATTAACTCAGGATGAAGTCCTTCAGATGGTAGACCTTATTATGAACAATCTACGGAACCGTCTTAGTGATCAAAACATATCCTTTGAAATCACCCATGCAGCAAAACTACATTTAGCAACTCAAGGATTCGACCCCGTGTTTGGAGCACGGCCGTTAAAGCGGGTAATACAACGTCAAATAGAGAATCTATTCTCACAAAAAATCCTAAATGAAGAATTCCAAAGCGGAGATCACATTCAAATATCTGTAACGAAAGGAGAATTAATCCTACGTAAAACTAATAAAAGTGTAGGAAACGAAGCTGCCTGATACAATCTGCGAATATGCAGAAGAAACTATCTGAAAAAATATTCTATGGCTGGGTCATAGTTGGGACGATGTGGTCAATTAATTTTGCAACCATGGCCACTGGAAATCTCAATTTGGGATTATTTATACTACCCATGGCACACTCGTTAAACATGAGCAGGCAACAATTTGGTTGGGCCGCAACGATGCGCAGGGTTACTGCTGGGTGCTTTAGCTTTTTCGTAGGACGCATTCTTGACATTTATGGACCTAGAGCATTGATTACATTGTCCTCTCTCACCATCGGCATAGCATTGTTTCTTTGTTCCATCATCACGGCCCCTTGGCAATTTATAGCCCTATTTGGAATCTTGGGAATTTCGGGACTTGGCGCCCCCAATAGCATAGTCACTTCGGTCCCTGTCGCCAAATGGTTCGAACGGAATCGGGGTAAAGCGTTGGCGGTAGCAACATCTGGCCTTGGGATCGGAGGTATCTTCTTCCTTCCTTTTACTCAAGTGTTAATTGAACTTGTAGGCTGGAGGAACACTTGGGCCACATTGTCAGTAATATTTGTGGTCTTGTCGGTCCCATTATCAATTTTATTCCTCAGAAGACAACCTGAAGACATGGGATTACATCCTGATGGGAGACTTCTTACGGAATCTACACATAATGACTACGCCACCACCATGCATTTTATTTGGACAGTATCATCTGCATTCAAAACCCCGACTTTCTGGAAACTGATCACAGTCTTTACTTTACTGGGCCTAGTACAAGGAGGCACCACTGTCCATAGGATTCCTTACTGGGTCGAACAGGGCTTCGACCCCAGGGTTGTTTCATATTCTTTTGCAGCCGACGCAGCAGGGGCAGCCACTATGGCGTTAATCGCAGGATGGCTTGCTGACAGAATAAACATCGTCCACATTGGCATAGGCTCTTTTTTAGGATTCACTGCATCATTCGTTATGATGATTACCGCCACTAATAATTTCTGGCTTTTTGCCTCTGGGATAACATTCGGGTTGGCAGTAGGAGCAAACATGGTACTTCATGGATTCATATTCGCACACTTTTACGGGAGAGAATTCTTAGGTACGATACGAGGCATAGTGATGCCAGCCACGCTTGCTAGTGCAGGTATAGGAGCTCCATTCATAGGCTATTTAAGAGACATGGACGGAGACTATTTCAGGTCTTGGTGGATTCTGCTATCAGTGTGCATACTAAATTCAATCCTAATGTGCACAATCAAACGACCTAAAGTTCCCACAACGTAAAAGAGGGCAAAAGACCTAAGCCCTTTGCCCTCTTTTAAAACTTAGATTAGTTCTAAGTATTAATGGTTATGTTCCAGATGGTGATGGATATTCTCCTTCGCCTCTTCTGTCACCCAAGCCTCCCAAGCGTCATGTTCGCTCAAGAACCATTCGGCAACAGCGTGTCCTGGATCATCTTTGTATTCTGATTTCTCTTTATTCTCGTTATACCAAGCCTCAGCAGGAAGCTGGAATTCAGCTGGCCAGCTGTACTTGTTCAAGAAAGACACTACATCGGGAGCGTCTGCTAACATACTTTGGTTAACAGCGATCAAAACCTCTGCCAAACCGAATGAGCAACCTAATTTAGGTTCTCCATCACAATCTTCGGCAGGATCTTGCTCTAATTGAACCAAATCATATTTTGCATCCGGTTCAGTGGGTCCCCACATATATCCTAACCAGTCTGTGCCTTTGTCACCGGCTGCCCCGATAGACGCGAACAGACCAGCCTGGCTGCCTGGATCTCTGAGTTCGATAACGTCAGACAGTCCGAGTACTTCAATCTGAGCCTCGTTAACACCGCGGCAAGCCCAGCCAGCTATACAGCCAACTAGGACACCTTTTCCGCCACTATCTGGTTGCTCGAACAAATGATAGTATTCCAACAGGTCTGTAGCTTTTACTAAGCCAGGATTAGCATCGATAGTGTGTTGATGTACAACGAAGGTACTCTGCCAGTTATCTGCTAAGCTTTTGCCTACACCAATAACTTGACCATTCTTAGTTCCTTTATCCCAAGCTTCGTTCTGGTTAGGGAGCCAAACTTCCATATTGATATCAACATCCCCTTTAATAAGTCCCTGGAATAATGGGACTGTAGAGCCAGGAACAGATCCTACGGGGTATCCATACCCGTGTTCTACAATGTAACTAGCTACACCATTTTGAACTGCAACACTAGTCCAGTCCAATCCGGCAAATATAATTTCTCGTTTTTCTCGAGTTGCTTCAACTTCGACCTCAACGGTCTCAGTCTTAATGACTTCTACTTCTTTAACTACTTCTACAGGTACTTCTTTTACGACTTCTACAGTCTCGGTAACGACCTGTGGTTCAGAACCACAAGCAACTACTGCTACAGTAACCATTGAAATAACTAATGACAGAAACAATAATTTTGCGCGCTTCATAACTTCATCCTCCTTGATAATTTCGCAAGCGATAAAAAACACAATGTTTCGTCTTGGATGATTAAACCCTACCGCGAAATCACCCTCTCCGTCAAATCAAAAAATACATTTATAGGTAAACCATTTTGATTCCCGTCAACATTTTCAGATTCAAATTCTAAGTTATGTTAACTAAAATACGGCCGTTCAGGCCGGCTTTCTGCTCCGTAAAACCCTAATTGCCGCCAAGCTTCATATGCAGCGATAGCCACTGCGTTAGACAAATTAATACTCCTATTTTTAGGCATCATAGGTAAGTAGCTAAAAGTGTTCGCCACATACCGATCCAATAATCCATCAGGAATACCTGTATCCTCCGATCCAAATATCAAAGAATCATTATCGGTGTATAATAATTCAGAATACAGAGTTGTTCCTTGAGAAGTGAAAAATACCAAGTGCCTATCAGGGAACCGACATACATATTCATCAAAACTTTTATGCTCATGCAAATCTGACAAATCCGAATAGTCTAAACCTGCTCTACGAAGTTTAGCATCCTCAAGATCAAATCCTAAAGGGTGAATCAGATGCAAAGATACTCCTAAATTAGCGCTCAGCCTGATTAGATTTCCTGTGTTAGCAGGGATCCTTGGTTCAACTAAGACGATGTGAAACCGCTCTTCCATCCTAAACTCATCTGTGCATTATTAGGTGTTTACTATATCAACACCATTTAAGACCATCCGCTGAAACTCTGGGCTTTTAAAGCTTTCGCCGTCATGACCTAACAACAACACAAAAACCTTCCCTGTCCCAAATGTCCTGGTCCAGCCCAACGGGAAAGTACCACCTTCCATAAACATTGGATTCCTATCAGGGCCCCACGGATGAGTGCCATCTGATGAATCTCCTGTAATGAATACATCATTTCCTTCTTTCAGAGCCAAGCCCATATATAATTCATCGTCAGTTGAAAAATCAGAAACCCCTGCTACCGCGGGATGATTCTTATTACTCACATTCACCGTGAATCTTCCATATGGAGGATGAAAACTTGTACCGGTTATCCAACCACCTCCTGTAATATCGTGGTACTCGGGCCAAGTTTCAGTAACGCAGGTCGATATATGTATGCAGACAAAACCTCCCCCGTTCGAAATATACTCAGTAATTCCATTCCGTTCAGCATCATTGAAAGCTAACGGCTTAAAATCTGGTAAGTTCTCTCGTCTAGTATTAAACACAATTGAATCAAACTCAGACATTTTACCTTTATCAGCCAATATAGAAGAGTCCTCTGTCACCAAGACATCATGCCCAGCTTCTTGTAAAAACCGATCCAAAATAGGCGTAGATTCTTCATACGGATGTCTGCCTCCACTCAATACCAATAACTTCATAATTGCCCCTCCAATTAAGTTATAATCAATTACTGCATTATACTGCAAACCACCGGCATTCAAAATTTATTTGCATACACGGATATGATTACTTGTATATGGCACGTATAATAACATTGTTATTAAAGAGGTTAGTATGGCAAAAATTTCAATAGTTGGCACAGGACTGATCGGCACATCTCTAGCTCTGGCATTAAAAGAGGCAAATATCAATAATTTGGAGATAGTAGGTACTGACTACAGTCGAGATTCTAGAATAGGAGCTCAAAAATCAGGAGGCTTCGACAAAATTGAAAACCGCCTTCTGAATGCGATCAAAGATTCGGATATTGTAGTATTAGCAGTACCTGTTATGGCAATGGAAGAGACTATGGGTTATATTGCTGATGACCTTAAGGAAGGTTGTATCGTAACAGATGTTGGTTCTACCAAACGGAGTATAGCCGAATGGGCTAAGCAGATTCTCCCTGACCACGTAGACTACGTTGGAGGACACCCAATGGCAGGGAAAGAAACACACGGTCCCGAACACGCTGACGCCACATTATTTACAGATAAAGTTTACTGTGTGATACCTAGTCCCACTGCGTCAAAAGAATCAGTTGAACAGATTAGCAAGCTAGCAGTCGCAGTCAAAGCAGAGCCTTATTACATAAGCTTGGACGAGCACGATAGTTACGTAGCTGCAGTCAGCCATCTTCCCTTCGTAATGTCGACTGCATTGATGCAATGTACATCAGCGAGTGAAAACTGGGATGATATCTCTCACTTGGCGGCCTCTGGATTCAGAGACATTACTAGGCTAGCTTCTGGAGATCCAATCATGCACAAAGACATCTCTGTATCAAACTCTGAACACATAACACATTGGATCAATATGCTGATCAACAACTTAGAATCTTTCAAAGAATTATTAAACCAGGACGATAATGAAAAAGCTGAAGACGCCGTACTAAGTTACTTTGCAGATGCTTTAGGCTCGCGCGAAACATGGCTGAATAGTTCCCCAAGCCTTTCGGCAAAAAGATATGATTACAACAAAGAAGTTCCTAGCTTCTCTGACGGTATAGGCGAAATGTTTTTTGGTAAACGGTTGATGGATGCTCAAAAACGCTTGATGGGAGACTGGGGGACGAACAAAAAAAAGAAATGATGAGGTCATAGTGAAAGAAGTAATATCGTCACCGAAGCATTTAAGAGGTTGCTTAAGCGTTCCTGGCGACAAATCAATATCACACAGAGCACTGATTTTAAATGCCTTAGGAGAGGGGACGTCAGTAGTTAGTGGTTTATCAAGCGGCCAAGACGTGCTATCCACAAAAGGAATACTACAAAACATTGGAATAAAAATTTCGAATGAAACACAAGAGGGTAGCTATACAATCACTGGCGGGGAAGGGAATTACCAAGAAAGTCCTGTGATATTAGATGCCGGTAACAGTGGAACCTCAATGAGGCTAATTTCCGGGTTGTTAGCAGGACTCGATATATTTTCAGTATTGAGTGGAGATGAATCGTTGAATAGTAGACCCATGGGGAGGGTGATCGAACCTCTTACAAAAATGGGGGCAACTATACTGGGCCGTAATGACAATTCGTTGGCGCCATTTGCAATCAACGGCGGAAACTTACAGGGTATTCAATATGAAATGCCTGTCGCTAGTGCTCAGGTAAAGTCATGTTTACTAATTGCAGGGATTAATGCCAGTGAACCAACCACTTTAATACAACCTGCGGTATCACGAGATCACACTGAACTGATGCTAAAAGCGATGGGAGGCAATCTATCTTCCGATGGGCTAGAACTAACTCTTCACCCGTCAGAACTACAAACTATAGATGTTGTTGTCCCCGGGGATATTAGTTCGGCAGCCTTCTGGATTATAGCAGGACTATGCCATCCAGATGCACAATTAACCATACAAAACATTGGTATAAACCCATCTCGTACAGGAATACTAACCGCCCTCAACATGATGGGCGCTGAGTCTACCCTTAGGCTCACGTCTTCCAGGATACAAGGAGGTGAACCGGTGGCAGATATAGAGGTGTCATCTTGCCAACTAAAAGGAGTAGAACTGAGCGGCGAATTGATCCCTCTGCTTATAGATGAAATTCCAATCCTTGCAATCGCTGCCTGTTTTGCGGAAGGAACAACCGTAATAAAAGACGCAGCAGAACTTCGAGTTAAAGAGTCTGACCGTATAGCAACTACAGTAGAAATGGTCAAATCTCTAGGAGGCCAAATAGAACCTACTGAAGACGGAATGATCATAGAAGGGGTCGGAGAACTACACGGAGCAGAATGCAACAGTTATAATGATCACAGACTTGCTATGTCTTCAGCAATTGCGGGTCTGCTCTCTTCGGGAGAGACGAAAATTATAAATCCAGAATCTGCGTCTATATCTTACCCTTCGTTCTGGAATCAAGCTCATAATTTGATGAATGGAAATCTCTAAGACAGTACAAAACGACAATAACCACCCGCTGGTAGTGATCCTCACAGGACCCTCTGGTGTAGGTAAAGATGCTGCCCTCAATGAACTAAAAATCATAGAGCGGCCTTGGCATTATGTGGTTACAGCAACTACTCGCCCCAAACGGCACAATGAAACAGATGGTGTCGACTACATCTTCATGTCTGAAGAAAGCTTCAAACGAGCTTTAGAGAACGACGAGTTTCTCGAATCAGCGAACGTTTATGACAAATTTTACGGAGTACCGAAATCACAAGTTTCTGAGCCTCTAGATAAGGGTTTGGATGTCATCCTTAAAGTAGACATCCAAGGGGCAGCAACAATTAAAACTTTGATCCCGCACGCTATTACAATATTTATGATTCCTGGAGATCTACACGACTTGGAAAATAGATTACGTTCCCGCATGACCGAATCCGAAGACCAACTCCAGCTCAGGTTAGAAGTGGCCAAAACTGAATTAACCAAGCTAAATAATTTTGAATATTATATAATTAATGAAGAAGATAATTTGGATGGTACAGTACGACAAATCGAGACCATCATATCGGCTGAAAAACAACGGTTAAACCGGCCTAAGATTAACATTGATTAAGGTGATACATGCCTGAGCACAGAACTTCTGAGAATCGACTCCCACCATGGATTAAAGCCAAAATGCCTGGCGGACCCAAATATATGGAATTGAAAGATCTCATGCGTACGAAGAATCTTCACACCGTATGCGAAGAAGCCCATTGCCCGAATATTGGGGAATGTTGGGAACGAGGAACTGCCACATTTATGATCCTCGGAGAAATATGTACTCGCGCTTGTAGATACTGTGCTGTGACCACGGGAAAACCTAACGAACTGGATGTGTTTGAGCCGATAAGAGTTGCGGAATCTGTTAAAACTATGAAGCTGAACTACTGCGTCATTACCGCTGTCAACCGTGACGATTTAAATGACGGTGGAGCTACTATCTTTGCCGACTGTATACGGCGCATTCGAGAAACTAGTCCACACTGTAAAGTTGAAGTTCTGATACCAGACCTTCAAGGGGATTGGGATGCACTCAAAATTATTTTAGACGAGTCTCCAGACGTATTAAATCATAATATTGAATCCACTAGAACCATATTCCCGATCGTGAGAGCCAAAGGAAATTATGATTTGTCACTGGACTTACTCTCTAAGAGCAAGTCAATAGACAATAGTATAGTTACAAAGTCAGGCATCATTGTTGGGATGGGCGAAACTACTCAGCAACTAACAGAAACAATGAAAGACTTACGTAGTGTCGAATGTGATTTGCTAACTATTGGACAATACTTGAGGCCCTCGCAGAAACATCTAAAAACAGCAAAATACTATACTCCTGAGGAGTTCGATGAGCTCAAACAAATCGGAATATCATTAGGATTCAAACACGTAGCGTCGGGTCCCCTTGTCAGAAGCTCATATCACGCAGACGAGCAACATTTATCTGCCACATCTACATAAACGTAATTTCTCATGCCTACAGAGCAGTTAGAAGACCGAGCAACGAATATCCTTCTGACGCATTGCGACATACATACGAGCGATCCTGCAATAGCGAAATGTAATTCTGTATTGATTAAAGGCTCCAGAATTCAAGACGTATTTTATTGCCCGCCAGGGAAAGAAAGTATTCCAAACAATTCTATCCAAATAAATTGCTCAAATCATTTGGTTATTCCCGGTCTAAATGATGCACATATTCATTTATTAGCATCGGCTGCTGTAATGACCCAATACCCGCTTAACCATGTGACTCATAATAATTTCTCTCACTTATTCGAAATAATAAAGAATATAGTTAATGCAACGGCTTATTCAGAATGGATTGGATTATATGGGCTTGATGATAGGTTTTTCTTCAATGAAGAATTTAATTCAGACTTCCTAGATACTATATCTACTCATCATCCTTTATTCATTTCTAATCAGACAGGTCACGCCATCGCTTTAAATACTCCTGGCCTCAAGATGCTTAATCTTGACGTATTCAATGAAAATGTTGACTCCGGACTAGTTGATGTTGATGACCACGGAGTTATTAACGGAAAATTTTTTGACTTGAATAGCATGATTTACAGTAAAATTGCTTTACTGACCAATAAATTCACTGTGGAATCAAATCTCGCTAAATTATTTCGAGACTTACATAAACGAGGAGTGACGTCCGTTCAAGATGCTGGACACAAAAACCAATTTGATAAACTTGATAGATTCGATCAATTCACCTCCTATGAAATCCCTCTCAGAATCGGCATGATGATCGAATGCACTGCCAAAAACATAGACTTAGCAAATCACATCATCGCAAATAGAAAAAACTCACTTGTTCATCTCGTAGGCTTTAAAATAATGCTGTCTCAATCAGCAGGCAAATACTCTTTAACAGACTCAGAATTACAAGACTTAGTGATACTATCCAATAGCCAAGGTTTGCGAGTGGCTGTACACGCTGTTGAAGAACACTCTATAAAAATGGCGTTAGAGGCATTCAGTGCATCCCATAAGATCTATCCAGATGTTATAAACAGAATAGAACATTGCAGCGAATTTACCAAGACTGTTCTAGAGGCATCACGTACAACACCCTTTTATGCGGTATCACAGCCAGGATTCATACTTAATAGAGGAGATTATTACCTGTCAGCCAACCATTCATCAAAAATCCATTCCTTATACCGCTTCAAAACTTTATTACACGCAGCAGAGGCACTTGCTTTCAGCTCAGATAGCCCCGTTATACCCCCGGATCCATGGGAAGGTTTCTTGAGTGCAGAAAATCGATTAACTCGTTTAAATAGGCGGTTAGGAAGCATTTCAGAGCAGTTAAATTTCAAACAAATACTCGACTGCTACACTAAAAATGCTGCGTTAGTAGAGGGCCAACAGGCGAAAAAAGGAGAAATCAAACCCAGTATGCTCGCGGACATAGCAGTCATCAAAAGACCGACCACGCTATCTTCAAACCCCGTTGCATTAACAATTTTAGATGGAAACATAGTTTGGAACAGTAATGAATTAACTCTCACGAGCCATTAAGTATTCCACCAAAGTTATCAAAGCCCTAGAAGCTTTGTTTTGAGGCAAAGACTTACATTGATCAATGGCTTCTTCACAATATTGGTGTATGAGCAATTCACATTCAGCTATTACAGAAGAAGCTCTTACTTTTTCAGTAAACGACTGGATTATTGAGAAATCTCTAGGGTTATTTAAGAATGTTTTCACTGAATTATCATCTGGATTTTGTACGCAAAATAAAATACTTGGTAAAGTCATAACACCTTGGAGCAGATCATTGCCTGCTGGTTTTCCTAATTGATCTGAGTTACCTGTGATATCTAGTAAATCATCCATCACTTGGAAAGCCATTCCTATTTTATTCCCATAGATTCTTAATCGTTCTGACTCATCAGCATTTGCACCAGCTAACACAGCTCCAGACTCTGTGGCTGTTGCAAACAACGAAGCCGTTTTATTATAGATTCTGTCCCAATATCCACTGAGATCGCAACTAACGTCCCCTATGTCAAAATATTCTTTTAGCTCACCGGAAGACAATTCCATGATCGTTTCGGCAAACCGTTTCACAACATTCGTATTCCCTGTTTCACAAACCATTACAGCTGACTTGGCAAAAATATAGTCTCCAATCAAGACCGCAACATGATTGCCCCATTTCTTACTGACCGTGTCTGCCCCTCTTCTGACATCTGCGTTATCAATAGTGTCGTCATGAATCAATGTTGCTAAATGCAATAATTCAGTAGCTGCAGCCATCTTAATCGGATGGTCTTCTACATCTCCAAAAACATTCGCACATAATAATGTCATCACTGGCCTGACTCTCTTACCAGGCCGGGCTACTGCATATTCCAGCACTGGTTTAGCATAATCCGGAGCTGAATGGGCAAAGTCTTTAAGCCTTTGGTCCACCGTTTTTAATTCAGAAGACACAGGGCCATAAATTCGTGATATCTTGGAGTTTAAATTCATAGATATTTCTTAATGATAATATATTAGACGTTCATGTCTTCTATTTCTATTTTTTTGAACAACGGTAGAGGCTGATTCAATGGATTACCAGATACAATCTCGTTAATAACATCTTCGTAGTCCCACGAATAATTCGTACTATCCAGTTCTAACATTTCATTTATCTGGTTGGAACTGAATGGCAAAAACGGAAACAGCATCGTCTTAAGACAATTGATAGTGGCAATACAGGTCCATAATACCGTTGCAGCTCTGTCTTTGTCTTCTTTAATCACTTTCCATGGGGCAGCATAATCCAAATACCGATTACATTGTTGTGCCAACCCAAAAATTCGAGTAATCCCTGATTTGAACTTGCAATTATACAAATCGTTGTCAACATCACTCATCACATGTTTGGCCTGTTCAAGTATTTCCAAATCTTCCGAAGTTAATGTTCCTTTTTCTGGTATAGCTTTGTCAAAATTCCTATAAGTAAATGACAACACCCTATTAACTAAATTCCCATAGGTTGCTACAAGTTCATCATTATTACGGCGCACGAACTCCGACCAACTAAAATCGGTGTCCCCAGTTTCTGGCATATTGATAGACAGTGCATAACGCAGAGGGTCGGGATCGAATTTATCAAGATAGTCTGGTAACCAAACTGCCCAGTTTTGAGATGTCGATATTTTTCTATTTTCAAGGCTCAAGAATTCATTCGCAGGCACGTCAAATGGCAGATTCAATCCTCCATACGCCATAATCATCGCCGGCCAGATAATCGTATGAAACGGGATGTTATCTTTCCCAATAAAATAGTAGGCCTTCGTAGACTCGTCGTTCCAAAATATCGTGTGATCAGCATTATGATTTTTCGCCCATTCAATTGCAGCCGAATAGTACCCAATAACCGCTTCAAACCAAACATATATTTTCTTGTCCATATAACCAGCTACAGGTACATTTATACCCCAATCCAAGTCTCTAGAGATGGCTCTGTCTTTTAAACCATCTTTAAGGAATCTGGCCGTGAAATTCTTAACATTAGGTCTCCAGTGATTTTTATCTTCGATCCATTCCAACAACTGTTGCTCAAAAGCTGAAAGTTTAAGAAAGAAATGCTCAGATTCCTTAAATTCAGGCGTAGTATCACTTATAGCGCATCTCGGATTAATCAGTTCTTGAGGATCTAATGTCCTACCACAGGCATCGCATTGATCTCCTCTAGCCTTAGGGTCATGACAATTCGGACATTCTCCTTCTACGTACCGATCGGGCAGGAATCTTGAACATTTTTCACAATAGGCGAGAAGCATTGTATCGATGTAAATATGGCCTTGGTTATACAGTTTAATAAAAATATCGTGAACAACTTCTGCGTGATTGTCAGTATGAGTGTCAGTAAACAAATCGAATGAAATGCCTAGTTGATCCCAACAATCCAAAAACTCACTATGAAATTTCCTGAATATATCTTCTGGAGATACTCCTTGCTCTTCAGCTTTGATAGTAATCGGAGTGCCATGACTATCACTCCCTGAAACCATCAGCACATTATTGCCTTTAGATCTGTGGTAACGAGCGAAAATGTCAGAGGCTAAATAACATCCTGCCAAGTGCCCCATATGCAATGGTCCATTAGCGTAAGGCCAAGCTACTCCGATGAAGATATTTTCTGGCAAACGGTCCTCGATCTCTAATTTAGATATAAATTTTATCAGTATAATATTAGCTTATATCTCTCCATAAATAAACAAAGGTATTCTCCCATACGAATCATATTGACATATAACATGCCAATTGATAACATTTGTAAGGTTCACGCTACGATTGGGAGTAGTAGTAATTGCGCGCCAAAATAGAGAGCTTGCAGTTGGTGGAAAGCAGGCGGAGAGCGGATTTCGAACTCGCCCAGGAGCGTTTTCTCTGAAATAGTAGTAAGAGAAACGGTTTGTCTCGTAATCGACATCCAAAGCTGCTTGAGGTAATAACCTCAAGAAGAAGGGTGGTACCGCGGGTATAGAATCAAACCCGTCCCTTCAGGGACGGGTTTTTTTATTGGAGAAAATATAAAATGAAATTGACGGGCGCAGAGATAGTCTGTGAAAGCTTAATAGAAGAAGGAGTAGATGTACTGTTCGGCCTTCCAGGCGGAGCTATCCTTCCATTTTATGGCGCATTACCCAAGTACAGCCAACTAAGACATATACTAGTCAGGCACGAGCAAGCTGCGGCAATGGCCGCAGACGGGTATGCCCGATCATCAGGCAAAGTGGGAGTTTGCACAGCAACATCAGGTCCAGGCGCAACAAATTTAGTAACTGGTATCACAGCAGCTCAGATGGATTCAGTACCTATTGTAGCAATAACTGGGCAAGTAAGCAGGCCCGCAATTGGGAAAGATGCATTCCAAGAAACGGACGTCACAGGAATTACTTTACCGGTAACCAAGCATAATTACTTGGTTATGAATACCGATGAAATAGCTTCTGCTATTAAAGAAGCTTTTCACATAGCTCGAACCGGTAGGCCAGGTCCAGTTTTAGTGGATATTCCGCGAGATGTGTTAACAGATACAAGTAATTACTCTTATCCTGTTAATATTGACCTGCCAGGATACAAACCTAAAATTGAAGCATCTCAAAACGAGATCAATGAAGCGGTTCAACTAATTAATAATTCAGACCGACCTGTGATAATCGCTGGACATGGGGCCTTAATATCTCATGCCCATAATGAGGTCATAGAATTAGCGGAGAAATGCCAAATACCAGTTATAACAACCTTACTTGGAATAAGTACATTGCCAACCGACCATTTCTTGAATCTTGGAATGCCTGGAATGCACGGCATGGCATACGCAAGTATAGCCATAGAAGAATGCGACACACTAATAGCGCTAGGAATGCGATTCGACGACCGGGTCACTGGCAAACTTGAAGCGTTTGCTCCTAATGCTCGTGTCCTGCATGTAGACATAGACCCTTCTGAACTCGGCAAAAACATTAAGCCTCACGTCGGTATCCAAGGAGATTTGAAAACGGTATTAAATCAAATAATCCCAGCTGTAGATAGCAGTACTAATGTGGATTGGATGAACCGTATAGAGCAATTGCGTAAAGAACATCCATCGTTAAATATACGAGAAACTTCTGAACTGCTTCCTCAATATGTTTTGAAAGAATTAGCAAAAGAAACAAATCAAGAAGCAATTATAGTTACGGGTGTTGGTCAGCACCAAATGTGGGCAGCACAATTCTGTGAATTCAGTTATCCGAATAGCTGGGTCACTTCTGGAGGCCTCGGCACAATGGGGTTTGAAGTGCCTGCCGCACTAGGTGCAAAAGTTGGCCAACCCGAAAAACCTGTTTGGTCTATAGCCGGTGACGGAGGTTTCCAGATGACCTTCCCTGAACTCGCTACTGCTGTAGAGAATAACATTGATGTTAAATTCGCAATATTAAACAACAACAATCTAGGGATGGTTAAACAATTGCAAGACCTGTCTTATGGTAGCGAATATACAGCTACTCAATATGCAGGCAATCCCGATTTCGTTAAAATCGCTGAAGCATACGGTATAACCGGAATTCGTGTCACTGATAAAGCAGAAGTATCTTCGGCCATTCAAAAAGCTATGAATACCCCTGGCCCAGTCATTGTCGAGTTCATAGTGCGGCAAGAAGAAAATGTGTACCCGTTCATACCATCCGGACAAACTGTGAAGGATATGATTGAAGAACCGCACCCTGAGGTTAAAGTCTAGTCATGGTTAGTGATAGATTACATACTATTGTAGCCCTCGTCGAAGATAAACCTGGTGTATTGACTCGAATAGCCGGACTATTCAGAAGAAGAGGGTTTAATATTGCCAGCCTAACTGTAGGGAGAAGTGAACAACCGGGTTTGTCTAGAATGACTTGCGTGGTAGATGGAAGTCCCGACATAGTGGTTCAAGCGACGCGACAACTTGATAAGTTAATTGATGTGCATGGAGTATGTGATATCACAGAAGAAAAAATTATTGCTCGTGAGTTAGCATTAATCAAAGTGCAATCAACTCCTGAAACTAGGTCTGACATCATACAAATAGCTCAAATGTTCAGAGCCCATATTGTAGATGTGGGAACAAACTCAATAGTAGTAGAAGTAACCGGTAGTGAAGACAAGATCGCTGCACTACAGGATCTTTTAAGCCCTTATACGGTTATCCAAATGATGCGTACAGGCAGAGTTGCTATGACCAGAAGCAACAACAAAGAAATCTAAATTAATCAAAATCGGAGGACATATGGATATATATTACGATAAGGATGCAGACTTAAACATATTAAACGGAAAGACTATTGGGATACTTGGTTATGGTAGCCAAGGGCATGCCCACGCTTTAAACCTAAAAGATAGCGGCCAAGATGTTATGGTCGGATTGCACCCAGAAAGTAGCAGCAGAAAATTAGCTCAAGACGCTGGCTTAAAAGTTGGCGACGTGCAGGAAGTAGCTAAAGAAGCGGATGTCCTGATGGTAGTCATTCCAGATCATATCCAAGGCGACATTTACAAAACCCAAATCGCACCATCACTGAGGCCTGGATCATCTCTGATGTTTGCTCACGGGTTCAGTATTCATTACGGCGAGGTCGCTCCTTCTAGTGATATTAACGTGATGATGGTTGCACCCAAAGCGCCAGGACATAGAGTCCGCGAATTGTATCAAGAAGGTGTCGGAGTACCGGGTTTACTAGCTGTACACCAAGATGCTACAGGAGACGCACAAGCAGTGGGACTTGCTTATGCTAAAGGAATTGGATGTACTAAAGCAGGCGTGATCGGAACTACATTTAAAGATGAAACCGAGACAGACCTATTTGGAGAACAAAGCGTACTTTGTGGTGGTGTGACCGCTCTTATAAATGCCGCCTTTGAAACTCTAGTTGAAGCAGGTTATCCAGAAGAAATGGCATATTTTGAGTGTTTGCACGAAATGAAACTAATTGTAGACCTTATTTACGAAGGCGGATTCAATTACATGAGATATTCGGTGAGTGACACAGCAGAATATGGAGATCTTACCCGAGGCAATCGAATAATAGACGAACATGTTAAAGATAATATGCGAGCTGTTTTAAAGGAAATTCAAGACGGTACATTTGCTAAAGAATGGATGGCAGAAAATGCAGAAGGACGACCTAGATTTGCCCCTTTGAGGAATTCGGCGCGTACAAGCCCGATTCATCAAGTAGGTAAAGAGCTAAGGAACATGATGCCTTGGCGAACAGTTGAGATTGAAGATTAAGTTATGAATACAACAATAACCACTATAAAGTTTAAGGAGTCGCTCAGAGTAGTTCACCACCGGAATTTGGTTTTGGCACAGCTGAATTCGGTGGACTACTTCCTCCTGACATCAATTAAATGGTAATACCCTATTTGATGTTCAAAATCACAAGAATCAGGAGAAAACAAAATGGCTAATGAGAAAGTAAAAATTTTAGATACTACTTTAAGAGATGGCGAACAGTCAGCCGGTATCGGCATGACTGTCGAAGAAAAAATGGAGATTGCAAAGCAACTCGAAAAACTACATGTCGACATTATCGAGGCGGGTTTTGCGGCTAGTTCTCCCGGTGACTTCCAGGCTGTAGAAAATATATCGAAGGAAATTAAAGATTCTGTCATATGTTCGTTATCACGAGCACACCCTAACGACGTAGACCAAGCATGGGGAGCAATAAAGCAAGCCCAATCCCCTAGGATCCATGTGTTCCTGTCCTCTTCGGAAATTCACGTTATGCACCAACTCAGAAAGAACCGAGAAGAAGTAATGGATATGGCAGTCGCAATGGTAAAACGCGCGAAGCAATACTGCGATGATGTCGAATTCTCGCCCATGGATGCAACTAGGACAAATCCAGAATACTTATACAACATGTTGGAAGCTGTTATCAAAGCAGGGGCAACAACCATTAATATCGCTGATACTGTTGGCTATGCCATACCTTCCAACTTTGCAGAACTAATAACAGATATCAGGAATAAAATTCCGGGTATAGACAAAACCACCTTAAGCGTACATTGTCACAATGACTTGGGACTTGCTGTTTCCAACACACTAGCCGCAATCCAGGCTGGAGTCAGACAAGTTGAGGGTTGTATAAACGGACTAGGTGAACGAGCCGGTAATGCTTCATTAGAGGAAATTATAATGGGGCTAGACACTAGAAAAGATCTATTCAATATCGACTTCAATATCGATACAACTCAACTATATCCTACGAGCAGATTGGTGAGTAGAATTACAGGCATGGCAGTCCAAGCCAATAAAGCTATAGTTGGTGAAAACGCCTTCAGGCATGCTTCAGGCATCCATCAAGACGGGGTTTTGAAAGACAGATCAACCTACGAAGTAATGCAACCTGAAAGAGTAGGAGTTCCTGGAAACAGCCTAGTACTCGGGAAGCTTAGTGGCCGCGCAGGTCTTCAATCCAGATTAGAATCTTTGGGCTATTATTTGGACAGAGATGAGTTAAACAACGTCTTCGAATCTTTCAAAGTTCTTGCTGACAAAAAAAGAGAAGTCGATGACCGAGATCTAGAGATTTTAATGGATGAAGAAAAACGCGTCTCAAATGAACCTATCACTTACGCACTAGATCAAGTTCATTTTTCTAGTGGCGATCATGACATACCGACTGCTACTGTCCGTCTGATCGGACCAGATAGCACTCAACTGACCGACGCAAGTACAGGGAATGGTCCAGTTGACGCAGTTTGCAAAGCAATTGACCGAGTCATCGGCACTAGATGCAAGTTGATTGATTTTAATGTCCAATCTGTGACCGAAGGCCTTGATTCGATTGGGACTGTCACAATCAGAATAGAAAATAACGAACAAATTTTTTCTGGCCGAGGCGCTAATACCGACATCATAGTTGCTAGCGCAGAAGCTTATCTAAGTGCAGTGAATCGTATGATAGCAAACGACGACAACTACAAGGTTCCAGCTTTAGACGCAACTCCAGATTAAGCTCCAATGAGGCACAAACTAGAAGTACGTTTGTGCCTCATTTGCATTTACCCCAAATGTCTAGAACGATACCCTAGATTGATGAGATATTCCGATAAATCGGGAAACCCGTTGACGGTATATATTTCGTCTGCACCAGATTGTCCGACATAATTCAATAATTGCTTAAAATCAGCATGGTCACTATATGGCATCATGGTCCTGCCATAAGCTGAACCAGATGCATAATCTATTGCCCAGCCAGTTAGTCTCATAACTCTTTTGCCTTTCACGTCTTTTACATTTAATTTCTTTGTTCGATTGGGAGGACATAAAAGTATTTCATCATCATTCCATGAATCTTCAAAACATCGATATGAACCCGGAAACGTTATGCCCGTTGATTCATAGATTTTGCATATCTGGTAAATGCTTTCCTCTACGACCACTTTGAACCCATTGTCTAACATGTGAAATAATATTTCTTGAGATTTTCCAAGTTTCCAGCCTTCAATGATAGGGCGGTACCCTCCTTCTAACCATTGCGTCAATGTGCTTGTAGCATTCTGAATAATTGTTGATTCGTCAGGGAAAATATATCTGGTTTTACCATAAGTGGAATCTATAATCAGTACATCGCAAGGAATCACGCTACTGGTCTCGTTGACCGGACTTGGCGTCATTTTATAATCTCCTGTATACACTATTCTTGTCCCGTTAAGATGATCTGTGACAAGAATCTGAGCTGACCCCAAGCAATGCCCCGCAGGGTACAATGTCAAACTGTATTTGTCGAACCTTACTTCTTCTTCGTAATCTAACACCATGGGATCACTTTTCGCATAATATCCTGACAATAATTTGAATGTCCCTGTGGTTAAGATAGGAGTCACATGCCGTGCGACATGATCTGAATGTGCGTGGCTTACAACACACACATCTTTTTTGCGAGTCGAATCCAGCCATAACTCCAACTCTGGTATCTGAATCCCTTTCTCAAAAACGATATCCATCAACTCTATCTCCCTTTCTTTCCTTAACCTACCACCGGGTACCCTTCAGCACAACTATTTGGGAGGCGAATTACTTGCTCATATAACCATATTAATCTCTATAATGATATAATCATTCAATACATTCTGGAGGTGAACTCATGTCAGCAAATGTTGGCGAACAAGCGCCCAATTTCACGCTACCTTCAGTCGACCATGGAGACGTTTCCCTTAGTGACTACATGGGGAAGAAGTACGTAGTACTATCGTTCCATATTTTCGACTTTACTGGCGGTTGAACAAATCAAGTAACTTCTTTCCGGCAATACAATGACCGTTTTGAAGAAAAAGATGCTCAAGTTTTGAGCATAAGTTGTGACTCAGTAGCAGCTCACCGGGCTTACGCAACTTCTCTAGGAGGTTTGCCACATCCAATTTTATCGGACTGGCACCCCAAAGGAGAAGTAACAAAAGAATATGACATTTGGAATGAAGAAAGAGGAGCTGGTCTACGAGCTTTAATTGTTATAGACAAAGAAGGGACCATAATATTCAGAGAGGTTTATGGCCCAGGCAAAGCACCTGATCCTAATGACATGCTAAATGCTATTCAAGGATAAAAAAAGTCCCCGTATTATAATACGGGGACTTTTTTTAATACACTATATCCGAGTTATCTGCCTATCCGCTCTACTTTATATGAAGCGGTTCCTCTTGGTACTGCAACAGCCACCTCATCTCCAACCAACGCATCCATCAGCGCTTGTCCGACAGGGGAGGACGTAGACAACTTACCCAATGCCAAATCAGCCTCACGAATGTCAACCAGTGTATAGGTCATCTTTTTGCCTGACCCTAAATCTCTCACCGTAACTTTTGATCCAATTGCTACTCTTCTGTCTTTACTGGATTGTCCTTTATTTTGCGACATGATCCGGGCACCTTTCAAGCTACTTTCCAATTCCTTGATCTTAGATTCAACAAAACCTTGGCGCTCTTTAGCTGCATCCAAAGGAGAATTCTCCCTAAAATCACCATCTTCCATAGCTCGTTTTATATCTTCAACCACTGACACTCGTTCAATTTTCAAAGCATCCAATTGTTCCGTTAGCATATCGTAGCCTTCTTGGCTCAATACAGTGCCTTCTTCTTGGGCGGCCGCAGCTCTTTTAGATGCTGACGCTCGAGTCCTTGGTATCCTTAGATGAGTTGCCAAACTACTCTCAATAAGTTCTTGTTTCTTCAAATATGTCAGAAACAATTTTACAGCGGAAAGCCTTTTTGCTGGCTCTGTAACTGTCCTACCAATATGCTGAGCATAATCAGCTATCTCTGATGGCAGAATTTCTGTCACATTTCTATCTTTGCCGAAGTGATTGATAAACTTACCTAAATCTTGGTACCCTTCTTTTTGCTTGGCGCTAGCTTTGCGTTCCGTCACAAATTGTGAATAAGCCTCATTTAATGTCGTAGTCAATGCTCCTCCTTATTTCTCACAATGCATATTTAGTCTAATGCAGAAACTATCTTAGGATTCAATCCATTGAATGATTTCAAGTGAGCTTTCCTTTCGTCAGTTAACCTTGACGATATTTCCTGGATTTGATCTTCTGAATAGAAGTTAGACAAGTCATATTTGTTCAAGTCTACTCCTTCGACTTTACTTGGAATCAATCCACCGAACAATTCATCTTCTTGCCATTCTATATTATTTCTTGCTATACCTTGTATCATTTTTGCCATATCGTCTATTGCGACCCTAGTTACAGGCTGGTCAACAACGATTTTTCCATTATCATCTCTATGAAAAATTTCGCCGACTCCTCCTGTATTCAAGAGATAGCAATGTACTTTATCTTTATTACTTGAAACAAAATCGTAGAACCAGTTTCCTTCGTCAGAAGGAGATCCTAGGAGAAAAGGGTTGGTCCCAACAACTCTAACCGATTCACCTGCTCGTGTAGGATCACCTGCAGAAGTCTCTACACTTTCTCCTAACATGAATGTCGCTGCAGCTTGTTCTGGTGTTAACTTAGATATGAATGGCAATACAGTCATTCTTCTAGTTATAAACGCAACTATCAAACCATCTACATTCTCCAGTGAAGGTAGATTTATAGATTCTCCTATGTGAGGTGCGAATTTGGACCTTGATATAACAGCTCTACCATTACCCCCCAGAGACAAATCATTGTAATCAACTTCCCCGTCATGAGTCACCATAACATTTTCGAATAAAGCTTCTGGAGAGTCCAGTGCATTGCAGATTAGTGGCTGGGTGTCTGATTCCAAACCTTCGGTCTTTAAAAAGAATCCCCGTTCCGTTCCTTTAGCACTGCCATCTTTCCCTAGAAACACAATATCATCTTGGAGAATGTCGATTCCTTCTCCATTCCCTGTTAATCCGTGATCGTGGCACGAATGTGTGGTTTTACCTGTACCGGACAATCCAAACAGCAACATTCCATATTTACCCGTCGATCCGTCCGGTTGATTTGCGGTCAAAACTTTTGAGCCTGCATGCAAGCTCAACATTCCTTCCTTCTTAGCTTCCCACATAGCCATTCTCAGGAATCCCATTTTAACTTCACCTACATAGTCAATCCCTAATACTATGGTGAGTCCTTCATCAGGGAAACATAGTACCTGTTTATCGTTTTCAGGCCATTCAGGTACTGACACCAAATATAAGTCAGGCCCAGGAGCTTCAGAACTATATTCTCTTAAAGTATGCGTCCACAAATGTCCTTGCCTGAGATTATCTTTTCTTTGCTCTGATAACAGCAAAGTGCATTTCGCGTTAAATTCATTGTTATCACCTATCGTCCTGGTTACCGACACCAAGGGGGCTCTATCTAAATATTTTGCAAGAGCATCCAATGTATTTTGTAAATTATCTGCTATCCCTTGCTGCTGTGCATTCAAATTCTTAGTAGCAACTTCGTCACTACCGAAAGTAACAGCAATCCCTGCGCTCCTATTTCGGACATTTGAACTATAAGCGTGCCCTCCTGTTTTAGTAACTCTACCATATTGGCTAGTCTCTTCATCCATTTGGTCTCTTGTCAGGTGCCTGACATTTGGCTTCGTCAAAAGAGTTTTGACGTAATCTGAGAAGTTTGCCACAAAGATTCTCCTACCGTTTATTTTTGACACAAAAGTGCAAGATCATAGTTGATTCACACGAAGTATAATGATACCAGTTTTAACTAGTTATATCAATTTGATTCAGTCTTACCAAGAGCCAATAGTAGCCTGGCCAGAACAATGATAAAATAAATACAATATCACTAAAACCATAGTGGGAGGTTTAGCAAATGGCACAATTAGTTGAAAAAGAAGAGATTATTGAAGCCCTTAGAACTGTATATGACCCTGAAATACCAATTAATCTGGTCGATCTAGGGCTCATATATGACGTCGCTGTAAACGATGAAAATAATGTATACGTACAGATGACTTTAACTTTCCCTGGCTGCGGTATGGGTCCTCAAATAGCACAGCAAGCTGAATGGGCTATCCAGGACGTGGAAGGAGTAGAAGAAGTGGAAATCGAAATGGTGTTTGACCCTCCTTGGTCCCCTGATCTGATTAGCGAAGAAGCAAGGAACCAACTAGGGATTTAGTATCAACTATACGAGGTAACATGGTCAATCGAAATCAAAATGCTAGGTTAGAGCAACTCAAGCAGCAATGGGCGCAACGAAAGCAAATTGCCGACAGGCTAACCAATGTCAAACACAAAATCGGAGTGTACAGTGGCAAAGGGGGCGTAGGGAAGACCACCGTGAGCGTTAATCTAGCTGTTACATTAGCGCAAAAAGGTAACAGTGTTGGCATCTTAGATGTGGACATCGATTGCCCTAATGTAACCAAAGTGCTAGCAGTACAAAGCAAACCAGACTATCAAAACGGCATCATAATCCCCTCTATCGAACACGGGGTTAAAGTCATATCGATGTCATTGTTCCAAGAAAACGAAGATGAAGCAATCATTTGGCGTGGTCCAATGATACACAATGCGATAAACCAATTCATCCAAAATACTGAATGGGGTAGTTTAGATTATCTAATTGTTGACATGCCTCCAGGCACATCAGACTCTCCACTAACTGTAATGCAAACACTTCCCATGGATGGGTTTGTGGTTGTCAGCACGCCTCAAGAGTTAGCAAACTTAGATGCAAAGCGCTGCATTAACATGATCCGAAAGTTAAATTTAAATGTACTAGGAATAGTTGAAAATTATACCGGAGAAATTTTTGGAGAAGGAATTTCCAAACTTTTAGCTGAAGAAGTCGATTCGCCTTTCCTTGGGTCTATAGAATTACGAGCTGCATACAGGGATAACACGAAGCCAACATGCCTGATCGACACAAATGTAGCCAAAGAATATGACACGATATGCGGTAATCTGGAAGCTAGCCTAAAAGAACACGGAAGGTCATAACAGTTCCTAGATTCTAATCCCACGAGTGGAAATGCCCGCAAAATGTATATAAGAAATAAAATCGTTCTAGTGATCGCAATTTCGTCCACATTCGCTGCCATCACAGGATGTAATACTGAAGTCATAGAAGTTCCGGTTAACGATCAAATCAAATCATACCAGACAGCTAATAGTCCTGTACCTTCTACCCCCGGTCTGCCTGAAAAATCTTTAGAATTACTCGGGAAAATTGAATCCCTTGAGGATGAATTAAAGGAGTACCAAGCCTCCGGACATATCCCTGAAGCCGGAGGGCAGGGCACGGAACCTGATTCCAACAATCACACAGCCGTATCTCAACCTATTTCCAAAACAGAACAACAAAAACAACCACCAAAGACCTCGAATAATATCAACGCCTCACTTTCTCCCAAAATCACGATTCTAAATTATTCCTCTTATTCTACAAAAGACATAAACAAATGGGTTAGTTATGCTGAATCCAAAATGGCATCTCGCAAATCCAATATTTTGGCATGGATCTATCCGGTCGGGGATCTTGTACTTCCAGAACAAGAAGTAGAAGGCATGCCATTCATAAAGCATGAAGTAGTACTCAGACAGCCAGAAATTAATACTTTAATGAATGATATTGAAGCGTGGTTAAAATCAGATGACTGTATGGGCAGTCGTAGCCGAAGAGACCATTTGAAAGAAGAACTTATCCGCTTCCAAGCTTGGTTCGAACATGGAGCAGATGTTTCGACTCAGGTCGCTTTGTGTGACCATACTCGGATAGTCGCGATGGGTATCACTGAAAATATGAGAGAGCGTGAGCCTTTAATGGCTTTTCAAGATTTCTTGATCCATGAGTTTTATCATGCATTCCAACAAGATCTAGCCATGGAAGGTCAATGCGAAAACAAAAGAAGGCAGCCAGAATCAAACACTCCATGGTTCGTTGAAGGAGCGGCACAATATTTTTCAATGACAGTGTTAGCCGAAATCTATGGTTCAGACTACCCGTTCCGAAGCGCTTTGGATCGCATGCTAGAAATCGCATGGGAAATCCATCATAGAGAAAAAATTATTCAAATAGACGGGAATGCCTTGGATAAAACCGGAGCAATAGGACTCCAATTACTGATTGAAAAGGGGCTACTAAATGAATCTCAGATTATGGATGCCTCTTTGTTCCATAACTGCGCCAGAGAATTGGAGTATGATAAGAATAGTCCGGAAATCCAACACATTAGAAGTTCTTGGTACTTAATCGAACAAACTAACGAAGGCTTCAAATTCAAGCCCGAAGCCTACATCCCGTAAAGACTATTTAACCCGATTAATCTGCAAGATCTTTTGAGTACCAGAATTAATTTTCCCAGATTCTCGGATCCTATCTCCGGCCACCCAAACCTGACCGGCCACATCTGCAATAATTGGCATCGCTTCTCTTACTGATTTACTTATCCTTCTCTTGGAACAGTAGTCAATCATATCAATCTCATGATCGAATCCAAAAGGATGAAATCTATCACCTTTAACCATGGTTCTAATTACCAATGTGTCAGGTACCTTAGAAGCGTCTAGGTACACAATACTTTCAGATCCAAATTTCATCTTTGTCTCTGAGTAATCACGTATCTCAAACCGATATTCGAAATCCATGTACATGAACTTCTTGGAGCTTTTTATATCGTTTAGATTTATAACGATCGGGGGAATGCTTCGCAAAGAATACTCGCCCCTAGATATAACTATTCCATCGCAGTCATACGTAACAATTATCTGATTAGGCCAATTAGCTATTTGATATTGACTCGACCTGTGAACCCCTGAATCAATCTGTACAATCACTTGGTCAATATGAACTTCTTGTAATCTGGTTGTATTGCCTAGAATATGTTCGTAGGCTTTTCTAAGTAGTAATCTTTGGATATTTCTAGAAGCGTTCATGTAACCGTCTAGATCGATCCTTACAAAATCATTATCGATGCCAGATGTACAATAAGCCTCCCAATATCCCGATACATAACTTTCTATAAAGGTAAGATTTTCGGACGCAATCCTAGACAACCTAACCAGAGCTTCTTTGATGCCAGGATTAAAGCTCATCTCTAAATCTGGCAATAACGAATGCCTGATCCTGTTTCGCGTGAATCTGTGAGAATAATTTCCTGAATCCCTACGGAACGGTATATCTAATTGAGTACAGTACGCTTCTGTCTCTCCTTTGGAAATTTCCAACATTGGTCTCACTATGACGATATCATTTTCATCATACGGGAATGGCCATCTACTACAAACTTCCATCCCAACTAATCCCTGCAATCCAGAGCCTCGTATTATATGACCTAATATCGTTTCAGCAAGATCATCTTGTGTATGCCCTAGTAATACCATCGATGCGCCCACGTCTCGCGCGACGTCCCGCAAGAATGTGTATCTTAATTCGCGAGCTGCTTGCTCGAATGAAGATATCCGATGCTTGTTTTGATAAGTTAATGGATCAGCTCTACCAATCCGGTACTGAACGCCCCATTTGTCCGCCATATTTTTCACAAAATCTGCATCGTCTTCTGCTTCTTGTCCTCTAAAGTCATGATTCAAATGAGCAACGATCAAATTATCCATATTTACATGCATAGAATTGATAAGCATATGCAACAAAGCTGTTGAATCCGGTCCGCCAGAGCACGCAACTACAACAGGACGGTCCGAAATAAAACATTTAGTACCCAATAAGCTCTTTATGGTAAGCAATTGTATATCTGCAGCTGTTTTGATAGCCATTATTCTCCTTTAATTGAGATGCTCATTGCAGTTTAACGAACCTAAGCTACTGTTGCTTTCATCAATATATAGTTGGCTTATCGATGCTAAACCGATATGTATTTTGTGTAGCGAATCCACCGTCAATCCCAGAATCTCACATATCAAAACTTTAATCACAAAATTGTGAGTAATTATAGCCACCGGGTTCTCTGCCTGTATCTTAATTATCTCCTTTAAAGCCAATGTTGATCTCATATGCAATTCTTTAAAAGATTCTCCTGAAGGCATTGCTACTCTAGATGGATGTTTACGCCAATCTTCGATTATTTCTGGCCATTCTCGCCGAAGATCTTTACCTGTTTTGCCCTCTAATAACCCTAGATTCAGCTCAAGTAACCCTTTATTTTCGATAGGAGTCGTTCGAATACCTTCAGATATACGATCTGCTATATATCGCGTCCGAGTTAAGGGACTGGTATGCACCGATCCCACTCCCAGTTCTATCAATCTATTCGCAACTTTTTCTGATTGGCTTTTGCCAAGGTCTGTCAGTTCGACATCAGATTGTCCTTGAAATAAATTATCTCTATTCCAAATAGTTTCACCATGGCGAACCAGGTAAATAATCATTCCTGTGCCGGGGCTATTCTTATTTGAATTTTGTCAACACGCACCCCAATTACAGACTTAACCGTCAGTCGGATGTTATCTATATCAACAGTCTCATCAATCACGGGTATTCGCCCTAATTTCTTAAGTACCAAACCAGCTACGGTCTGATATTCTCCTTCGGGTAGGGCAATCTGTAGTTCTTCGTTGGTTTCTACAATAGTCTTTCCGGCGTCAATCAAGTATGTGTGTTCATTGAGTGACAACACATCCTCTTGGTTTTGTTCTTCTTCATTAACTTCACCTACTATGACGCCAACGAGCTGTTTGAGAGTTGCAATCCCAGCAATGCCTCCAAATTCATCAACAGTCAAAGCAATCGAATGACCATGAATTTGCATTTCCGTAAAAGTTTCACTCACGGTCTTGGTCTCTGGGACAAAAAAGGCTGGACGAAGATCTATAGTAATATCTTGGCCAGGATCGATCACATTTTGTGTTGACTTAAAAACAATATCCTTTACACTCAGTATCCCGATCACGTCTTCCATAGACTCTTGATACACAGGAAATCTAGAATGGTTATATGATTTGTACACCTCTAGGAATTCTTTATAGGTTGTTCCTTGCTGCAACCAAATAATTTCTGTTCTAGGAGTCATAATTGAAGTCATATGGCTATCCCCAAAGCGAAATATGTTTTCTAACATGTCCGCCTCAGATGCATCTACAGATCCTTCAGCTTCCCCTATTCCAATCATCATCCTTAGCTCAGCTTCTGATACAGAATACTCTTGCGCATCACTTATATTAAATATTTTCTTGAGAAGCCTAGGCACTAATGTGAATAAAAAGATCAAGAATGTTTCGATAAACATTACTATAGATATTGGTCTTGCGATAAACAGAGACCATTTTTCCGCAAAAATCACCCCAAATGTTTTGGGGGTTATTTCCCCAAATATCACCACTAAAACAGTCATTATAGACGGTGCTATTATCACCGCCATTCCACTTCCTCCAAGGATTTTGATAGCTAACGCTGTTCCTGCAGAGGATGCAAATATAATAAATGCGTTTTCTGTAAGCAATATTGTTGAAAAAAATTTTTCGTGTTTGGACATCACTTTATTGAGAACTCTAGCCGATTTATTGCCTTGTTCTTCCAGATATCTAGTACGAAATTTATTTACAGATAACATAGCTGCTTCTGCGCTGGTAAAAATCCCAACCATTCCTATACTCAAAAGTATCAGAACTATTTGTAAACCTATATTTTCTGTCCCAATATCAACCGATCCGCCCGCAGCATTTAGTATTGCAATTAACACTATTAAAACTCACCTTCAATCAATGACTAAAACAAATATATCATATATAATTTCTCATCGACTATAACACTAATCAACAAGCAATAATTCAATAGGTTATCTGAATTGAGTACAGTAATACTAGGCATCGAAACCTCCTGCGATGACACTGGCGTGTCGATCGTTCAAGACGGCTATCTAATCAAATCTAACATCATAGCTTCTCAAACAGACATACACAGCCAACACGGAGGAATTGTTCCTGAATTAGCTTCCCGTCAGCATATCAGGGATATCATGCCTGTCATAGATCGTAGTCTAGAAGAAGCGGAGATAGGCATTTCTGAAATCGATATCGTAGCAGCCACATATGGACCAGGACTAGCAGGATCTCTTATAACTGGCCTGAATACTGCAAAGACACTATCTATGTGTCTTAACAAACCATTTTACGGGGTAAATCATTTAGAAGGTCATGTGTACTCCGCTTGGTTAGACCAGGTGACTGGACCAGACCAACAAATTGGATTCCCCATCCTGTCATTAATCGCATCAGGTGGACACACGGATTTAGTACTTATGAATAATCATGGAGAGTATGAACTACTGGGGAATACTTTAGATGATGCTGCTGGAGAATGTTTTGATAAAGCAGCACGCATACTCGGCTTAGGATTCCCTGGAGGACCAGAGATACAAAAAACTGCAGGCCAACATAAAAGTCATTTAACTTTACCTAGGGCATGGTTGCCAGGGACAGCTAATTTTAGTTTCAGCGGATTGAAGACGGCCGTCCTAAAATTAGCTATTGACCAAAAAGTATATCCGTTTGATGAGTCACAATTAGACAAACGCGATCGTGACGCTTTAATTGTGGACATTTCTGCAGCCTTCCAAGAATCAGTAGTAGATGTATTATCGCAAAAAGTGATTAAAGCTGCGTCAGAACACAACGCAAAAGGGATAATCATAGGGGGAGGAGTTGCGGCAAATCTACCACTAAGAGAGCGCATCCAAGAATTGAGTCCTATCCCCACTTTCATCCCAATTCCTCGATTGTGCACAGATAATGGAGCCATGATTGCATCAGCCGCATATTACCAGCAATTAAGACAAGAACCATGGGATCTCAAGTTAGATATCAACCCTGGTCTTAAAATATACGATACTCTCTAGTAATACCTGTTTGACTTTAAGCGAGGCAGTGAACTTCCAAGAAAGAGATTGGTCGCAATTAATAATGAGTTCTATGCCGTCCTTAAACGAATAGATTTTCCACATCCAGATCAATCCTGAGACCATGACAATCAACAAGAAAAAAGGGATAACTCCCATGTTAGCCAGAGGGATAATGGGTTGATTTATCTGACTAGAGATACCATACCCAAGTCCCACATACACGATCACCGAACACATCAAAAACGACAGCATAGTAAGAATCGGGGTATTTTTTTTGTTTTCCTGCACTGAAATATGTTGTATAGAATTCTTATCGATAATATGTGCTTTATTGGCAGGAGTAGATCTAAATAACAAAATGGTAGTTTCGGTCAAAACCAATAAATCAACTTTTTGTCCCGGTTCTTCAACAATACCTTGATTACTATCAATAATCCTGTGTATGTTTAAGCCCTTCACTGGAATTCCCCGTATTTTCGTAAGATAAGATGTCATAATGTTCTCTAACAACGAGCCTATTTAATATTAGTCCTATTCTACATGATAAAACCCCAGCAAAATAGAATCGTTGTATTGACACTGTTGAATTTTGCGTGATATCGTAATATAAACGCGTTGAAAGAGACGAGTACTTAAAGCGGAAAGGCAAGCGAGTCTGGTACGGTGAAAGCAGACACTGGAAGCTAAAGGAAAATCCCTCTGGAGCGGCCTGCTGAACAACTAAATTAAGTAAGCTAGGACAGAGTTCGTGGCCTGTAAAAATCACGCGGCATGTTGGTGTCGTTATCGAGAGGCTTTCGCATTAGCGTAAGCAATTAGGGTGGTACCGCGGGCAAAAATCCCGTCCCTTGTATTAAGGGGCGGGATTTTTCTTTTTAATAGCCCCAAAAATTGGAGTAAAAGTGAAATTAAAAGGCGCGGAAATAGTGTGCGAAAGCTTACTAAAAGAAGGGGTAGAAGTTCTATTTGGGCATCCCGGAGGAGCTATTCTTCCATTTTACGATGCACTCTGGAGCTATCCACAACTCAAACACATACTGGTACGTCATGAACAATCTGCTGCTCATGCCGCGGATGGTTACGCCAGAATAACAGGCAAACCAGGGGTATGCGTTGCTACGTCAGGTCCTGGAGCAACCAATCTAGTGACTGGAATCATGGGAGCCAAAGCAGATTCCATTCCTATGGTCGCCATTACAGGTCAAGTAGCGAGAACAGCCCTAGGGTCGGAAGCATTCCAAGAATGCGATATATGTTCGATAGCAGCAGCATGTACAAAAAGAACATATCTGGTGATGTCTACCGATGACCTTGCAGACACTATCCATGAAGCGTTTCAAGTTGCTCAGGAAGGGCGACCTGGTCCAGTACTGATAGATATCCCTCGAGATGTGCAACTGGAGCTAGCCGAATTCAATTACCCAGAGGTCAAACCACTTCCAATTCCAACTATCACAGAAGAAACACGTCTAAAACTCCCTGATGCTGCCAGACTAATAAATCAAGCAGAACGACCAGTAATTATAGCAGGACACGGAGTATTGATATCTAAAGCAGACGAAGAATTAATACAACTTTCAGACAAAACCGGTATCCCTGTAATAAATACATTGTTGGGATTAAGTAATTTCCCACGTAATAACGATATGTCCCTTGGGATGCTTGGAATGCACGGGATGTACTGGTCTAATATGGCTACCGATCAAGCAGATGTAATATTCGGTGTAGGGATGCGATTCGATGATAGGGTCACAGGTAACACTGCGGCATTCGCTCCACACGCCAGAATTATTCACATAGATATTGAGCCGTCGCAAATAGGCAAGAATGTACCTACCGAAGTGGGGCTCGCTGGAGACGCCAAGGCAGTTTTGACCGAATTATTACCACTACTAGAACCTGCCGACCATAGCGAATGGGTTGCATCAATCAACAAAATCAAACAAGAGCACCCGTCACTGGCTATCCCCAAAACGGATAAACTGCTAGCCCAGCACGTTTTAAAGGATCTTAACGAAATCATTCAAAGTAATCCTAATACCAACGTAGTCACAGGGGTCGGGCAGCATCAAATGTGGGCCGCTCAGTTCTTGTTTTTAGACAAGTTTAATACGTTCGTGTCTTCAGGTGGTCTAGGAGCTATGGGATTTGAAGTACCTGCCGCATTAGGTGCTCAAGTCGCTGCTCCTGAATCTACAGTATGGACGATTGCAGGGGATGGCGGTTTTCAAATGACGCTCCAAGAATTGATGGTACTAGCTCAAGAAAATTTGCCCGTGAAAATTGTGTTGCTAAATAACGGTGTTTTAGGCATGGTTAAACAATGGCAGGAAATGTATTTTGACGGCCACTTGAACCAAATCCCTATGCCTGGACCTGATTACGTCAAATTGTCAGAATCATATGGTATACCGGCCGTTAGAATTACAGAACAAGAAGATGTGTTTGCCGCATTGTCGGAAGCACAAAACCATGATGGCCCTTATTTGATAGAATTTGTGATAGATCCAACCGTTAACGTATTCCCCATGGTACCTCCTGGAGGATCACTGCCCGACACATTAGAAGATCCTTTAACTAGTGCAGCATCCGCCGATTGAATATAATATGTGTAAATAAACAGAAATCTCAATGAGGGTATTATGCCAGAAGTAGTAAGCATACAAGATGCATCCAGAATCCTAAATGTATCCAAGCGAGTCATCAGGCAATACATACAAGATGGTAAATTGAACGGATTTAGGCAACCCAAGCCACATGGTGGAAGTTCATGGGTTGTTGAAATACCTGAAGGAGCTTGGCTAGATGAATATAGAGAACATATTTATTCAGTCGGTGAATCAACCACTCCTTGGTGGAGACCCACCCCTAATGGTTCCGGGATCGTGCATTATGTTGAAAGCTTAGGTATCGAAGAGGTATCACCTTTATTCATCTGTGGAATATTCAGTAAAGATATCTGGCCGGCTATTAATCATTCAACGGAAGACCGGTGCCAAGAATGCGTCAACGCCGCCCAAGCTAAAGGACTGCCTCTAGATTCCATAAGCCCAGAATCATATAGCCCCGATAGATTAGGATAAATCCCACACTAATATGACACAATCTTATCCACCAGAAATCATAGGGATGATAGGAGTCCATAGGGAATCAGAAGGACAAACAGGAGCCTCATTGAGCGTGTTCGGTGGAGTGATTAATCCGGGGAGTGAGATCCCCGTTGGTCTAGATAAATCATACATCTCAGAATTTTCCAGAGCACATGAAGCAAGTGGATTTGATAAGGTATTGATTGGTTATTCAGCTGTAACACCTGACGGGTTTGCAATAGCAGCCTATGCCGCATCGCAAACATCAAATTTAGGATTTCTGATAGCCCACAGGTCCGGCTTCGTGAGTCCTACCTTGGCTGCTCGCCAAGTCGCTACGTTAGATCATATCACCGATGGAAGAATAGCTTTGCATGTGATTTCTGGAGGCAGTGATTCAGACCAGAAAAGAGATGGGGATTGGGTTGATCATGACGAGAGATATCTCCGAACTGAAGAGTACATGCAAATACTTATTAAGACGTGGACCTCCACCGAACCTTTCGACTTCAAAGGTAGATTCTATAATATCCAAAATGGGTTCAGTGAAATCAAACCATACAACCTATCTTCTATACCTTTGTATTTTGGAGGAGCATCAACTATTGCTAACAGAATAGGAGGATTATATGCAGATGTGTATGCTTTGTGGGGTGAGCCTTTAGCTGCGATACGTCAACAGATACAAACCATCCAAGGTATCAAGCGTAAACGCTCTCACCCTATCCAGTTCAGCTTATCGGTCAGACCTATAATTGAATCAACCGAAAAACTAGCATGGGAAAAAGCTAACTATATCTTGGATCACGTGAAACAAAGCATGGGGTCCAAAATAAAAAAAGGCGAATCAGCTAGGCCACAGTCTACAGGATCCCGTAGGGTGCTAGATCATGCATTAACCCAAGACACATATGATGAGCGACTATGGATGCCCATAGCTCTGGCGAGTGGCGCCTCAGGAAGTACTACGGCATTAGTAGGGACTCCAGATCAGGTCTCAAACTCACTAATAGAATATTACAAACTAGGATGTACTAAATTTATAATACGAGGGTTCGATCCCCTTCACGATACCACTGAGTATGGCAGAGAGCTTATACCTCTTATAAGAGAGAAGGCCAAAGCATTCGAACAGAATTAACCTCCTCCCCCTGATACCTCGAGACTTGGTTTGGTCATTTCTTCTGGGTTCAACAATTCAGAGAGTTTGTCATCTGTTAAATCAGTCTTTAATTTAGCTACTTCTCTGATAGTCGATCCCTCTTGAGCAGCAGTTTTAGCAATGTCAGCTGCTTTATCATACCCAATTTCTGGAGCCAATGCTGTTCCAAGCATGAGGCCTCTTTCCACCATTTCTGGGCCGGTAGTTGTACTTTGAATTCCATCTACACATTGAACTGCAAAATTATTGGCGGATGAAGACAACAAAGAAATACTCTGCAATATATTAAACGCAACAACAGGCATCATAGTATTAAGTTCAAAGTATCCACCTTGACCCGATACAGCAACTGTCGCATCATTCCCGTACACTTGCGCCACTACTTGGATAACAGATTCAGATATAACTGGATTGATTTTACCTGGCATTATAGAACTCCCAGGCTGCACTTCTGGCAATGTTATTTCTCCAATCCCAGCTCTAGGACCACAAGCCATAAATCTAATATCATTAGCTATTTTATGCAAGCTAGTAGCGATTGTTCTTAATATTCCACTAGCTTCTACTGCTGCATCTAAAGTCGACTGCGCTTGAAAATGATTCGATGTTTCAACAACGTTGATCCCTGCCGACTCTGAAACGATCTTACATACTCTTTGGGAAAATTCTGGATGGGTATTTACACCAGTACCCACCGCCGTACCACCCAGCGCTACTTCTGATAATGCATCTTTTATTCTCGCAATTCTCGTTAGTCCTTGTTCAATTTGACCTGCAAAACCTAAGAATTCCTGCCCCAACCTAACCGGTGTGGCATCTTGCAAATGAGTTCTACCAGTCTTTATAATAGGCCAGAATTCTTGTGATTTATTATTCAGCGATTTTTGTAACACTTGCAATGCGGGCTCTAATTGCTCTTTTATTGCAATTAACGACGCAACATGTATTGCAGTTGGTATAACATCGTTAGATGATTGCCCCAAATTCACATTATCATTTGGATGTACTAATCTAGAACCGAGTTCACCTCCCATAATTTGGGAAGCTCTATTGGCTATGACTTCGTTAGCATTTGTATTGGTGGATGTACCTGAACCAGTCTGGAATATATCTAATACAAAATGACTGTCTAATTTCCCATCTATCACTTCTTCACCAGCTTCAACTATAGCTTCACCTATTTTTTGATCTAAAAACCCCATATCCATATTCGCTTTAGCGGCTGATTGTTTAATAAGCCCTAAAGCTCGTATAAAGTCTCTTGAAAATCTCAAATCACTGATTGGAAAGTTCAGGACAGCACGCATTGTTGATGCGCCATATAACGCATCTGCCGGTACTTCCATCTCTCCCATAGAGTCTCGTTCTATTCTTACATCGCCTGACATTCTATTACCTTCCATATTATTTATTATTCTTTATCCAGTCTGCTACCTTTTCTGCAATCATCATCGTTGTAGCATTTGTGTTTGCTCTGATCACATCTGGCATCACAGAAGCATCAACTACTCTTAGGTTATTTAATCCGTAAACTTCACAATATTGATTAACTACAGCCATACCATCATCTGGAGTACCCATTTTACACGTCCCTGACGAATGATGTTGAGTATAAACATTTCTCAATAACCAATTGTTTTGCGAATCGTCATCTTTGAGATCAGACTGTGTAGGACTTACTACTTGAACAACATGCTCTTGCAATGGGTCGGACTCGATTATGTCTAATACCATTTTCAACCCCTCTCTCATACGTGCCAAATCATACTCATTATTTAAATAGTCATAATTTATATTTGGTTGGGTCTTTGGGTTAGAATCATTCAAGGTGAGATTGCCATATCCCATAGCATTTTGTAGCGCAAAACTTATGCCAAAATGAAAATCATCTGTATCTATCGTAACGCTAGATGGAGCATGTTCACTAGACATCAATATCGGACTTATCTGAAGATCTGCTCTGGTGTCTGAATTGCTCGGGCTACACCTCAAACCAACTTGTATATTAGGAGCATCTGTATCCAATAATGGACTATCTCCTCGGAGCAGCACGAATGCCGCAGGGTGATCACGCAAATTTTTCCCTACCCCGTCGATTTCTTTTACTACAGGTATTCCGAATTGTTCCAAAACATCTTTTGGTCCCACGCCGGACAGCATCAATATCTGAGGGGATGCTATTGCACCACTCGAAAGAATGATTTCTTTGGCATTGATTATAAACACCTCTCCTTCACTTTCTGCCTCCACGCCTACAGCATCGATTCCTTCGAAAATAATCTTATTAACTAAGACGTTACCTCTGACTGTCAAATTTGTGCGATGCCTAGAAAGACTCAAATAAGTGAAAGCCGTACTCATCCGAACACCGTCTATATTATTAAGTGCTCGCATCCCAATTCCTTCTGATTCTGGGCTATTTTGGTCAGGATCAGAAGGAAAACCCAAATTCAAACAAGCATCAAAAAATTTATCAAATGATGGTAGCAAGTCTGATTTTTTATATCTTCTAACAGGGATTGGTCCATCATTACCGTGTACATCACTTGATGCGAAATCCAGGTCATTTTCAAGCTTTCGAAAATATGGTAAAACCTTATCAAATGACCATTCGTCGTTCCCCCATTCAGCCCAGTTATCGTAGTCTTCTGGCACTCCTCTGAACACAACTTGTCCGTTAATGGAACTTGACCCGCCAGTTACTTTGCCTCGTGGGACAATTATCGGTTCTTCCTGAATTGGCGTAGCAGTCGCACGATATCCCCAACTGTGAGGCCCATACGCAGACCTCCACATATTATTACCTAATTTGACATCGTCTGGAACTTTATCAAATTCAGGATAATCAGGTCCTGCCTCTAGCAATAATACCGAAATATTGGGATCCTCGGTTAATCTAGTTGCCAAAACACAACCCGCGGAACCTGCGCCAATAATAATATAGTCGTATTCCATTCTTATTTCTCCTTGCGTTCTTCTTTTATCCAGTCAGCAACTCTTTCAGCCATCATAATAACCGTGACGTTTGTATTTGACCTAACTACATCTGGCATGATGGAAGCATCTACAATCTTGAGATTTTCCATACCATATACATTACAATATTGATCAACGACCGCAAAATCGTCATCTTGTGGACCCATTTTACATGTGCCTGAAATATGATGGTCAGTATATACATTGTCTAGTAGCCAAGCGTTCTGGGAAGCTTCATTAAGTAAATCTGCATCGGTAGGGCTTATTCTTTCAATGACGTGGCTATTTAAAGGCTCTTCTCCTATGATATCCAAAACCAACCTTAAAGCTTCTCTCATTCGGTCAAGATCATACCGGTCTTCCAAGTAATTATAGTTAATTAAAGGGTGAACAGTTGCGTCAGGAGAACATATAGATAATTGACCGTAACCTATAGCATTCTGCAAGGCAAAACTTATTCCAAAATGGAATGAATCCGAATGTATTTGCACACTAGGCGGCGCATGCTCATTCGACATTAGAATAGGGCATATCTTCAAATCAGAATGCGTCTCAGAATTAGGAGGACTGCATGTCAATCCTATTTGTATGCTAGGGGCAAACTCATCAAGAGGAATAGAGTCAGCTTTTAAAAGCACAAATGCAGCAGGATGATCTCTTAAATTCTGTCCCACTCCAGCCAACTCATGAATAACAGTAACACCGTATTGTTCGAGATTCTCCTTTGGTCCTATTCCTGAGACCATCAACAATTGAGGTGAACCTATAGCACCTCCACATAAGATGATATTTTCTCCGAAAATTTTGAACATCTCTCCTCCGCTGAGTACTTCACAGCCGATCGCTTTATTCTCTTTAAAGAGTAATCGAATAACAAACACGTTACCTTTAATAGTCAAATTAACCCTGTGCCTTGCCATACCCAAATAAGTGAAAGATGTGCTCATACGCACACCGTCTATATTGTTAAGTGCCCGCATGCCAATACCAAAAGACTCTGGGCTATTTTGATCTGGATCTTCAGGATATCCCAAATTGACACAAGCTTGATAAAAACGTTCAAAAGAAGGCAGAAGTTCATCACGTTTAAACCTACGTACAGGTATGGGGCCATCTCCTCCATGTATATCGCTAGCACCAAAATCCATATCATTCTCTAGTTTTATAAAGTATGGTAAAACTTTCGAGAAAGACCATTCAGTATTGCCCCATTCAGCCCAATTATCATAATCTTCGGGGACCCCTCTGCATATGACTTGCCCATTGATAGAACTCGATCCACCTATAACTTTTCCTCTGGGAATGGTTATCGGCTCAAGCCTATCCTTAGTAGGGTAAGCAGGATACCCCCAACTATGAATACCGTATGCAGATACCCACATATTATGGCCTAATTTCACATCATTAGGTGTGGTTCGGAAATCACTGTAATCCGGTCCTGCCTCAATCAACAACACTGATACGTTGGGGTTCTCAGTCAACCTAGATGCTAAGACACACCCTGCAGAACCTCCTCCAATAATCACGTAATCATATTTCATGTCAATTCGTCAGACATCTCATAATGCTGCCGTCAACAACATCTTAATTTCTTCTATGCTTGCTACTTTCTTCACATTACTATGCATTGGGAAGTCTTCCATTGCATCCGAAGCTATAGAATCTATGGATTCTACGTCGACACCAATACTACTCAACTGAGTTGGCATTCCAATATTTTCGAAAAAAGTTGAAGCCCATTCCGACAAACGTTCAATGTGCTCTCCTGACGTAGGTAAGTGATTTGCTTTAAAACGTTGTAACAAATTAATTACAAAAATGCTTTGGTCATAAATCGTAGGTCCATTGAAGGCAATGCCATGGGAGGTCATTACAGAATAAGCGTCACCATGACTACATTTTGGGAATTTAGTATCAATAGCATGAGATATCGCGCTTACAACTCCTAATGCAGTCCCCCCTACTCCACTGTCACAAGCTCTGTTATACAAGAAGGAAGCTGCGCACAAATTCAAGTTCAAATCCCCATCCACTACTTCAGAATTAAGTAGAGGTAAGTCTCTTAACAATATCTCTAACGCACCTGACAAATCGCTAGCTGCCAGAGAATTTAAGTTTTTGGATAACAATCCTGAAAGCACTCCTGTCAATAATGATGCAGAAGCGCTACGGGTTAGATCATTACTAGCTGTCTCCAAAGCTTTTTTGTCCCATATAACAGATATGGGCCTAGTCTTTGGATCAAACAATTCTAATCTAGTTCTAGTTTCTGGATCCTTTAACGCTGTTCCGGACCTATTGGTGGCGGTCGTAGGAGTAGTAATTACCGATATCGTTGGAAGTTTAGGAGCATCTAATCTTGGGCTAACAGGTCGTTGGCCTTCCGGATACTTGGTGCATAAATCAAAGGCTGAACCTTCCTCAGCAAGTAATATCAATATCCCGCGAGTCGTTACAATCGAACTGCCTCCTCCTACCGAAACTATACAATCTACGTTGTTTTCTCTCGCTAATGCAACCCCTTCCAGAACTGAAGGTAAGGGTGAACTGGTTTCAGCGTTTGCAAACACACAGGCTATTCTAGTTGAAGGATCACATACTTCTTTAATACGGTCAATTAGGTCTGTCCGTGTAGCAATCGAGCGTCCACAGACAATCATAGCTCGTTTTGACTTTACTCTGTTTAATTCAGAATCTAATCTCCGTAAACTATCGGCTCCAGCATGTATCCTTACAGGGTATCCAGAGTATCGTAACTCCATTCTTTACCTCCAATTTCAGTAGGACTGATACATTGGTATTCTAACAAATCCACTATCAGCATGTGAGTCATGTTAACATTATTTAAAACAAACTAAGATCTAAGAAAAGAAATGAATCCTTCAGTCTACATCAAAACCCAAGGTTGTAAGCTTAATCAGTCCGACAGTTTATCATTGAGCACCGAATTCCATGAAAATGGGTACGAGATTGCAAGAACTGCTAAACAAGCAGATGTAATAGTACTAAATACATGTACTGTCACCGCAACAGCTGATTCTAAAGCACGGCAGTATATCAATGCTACGAGCAAAAAGCATCCCTCCGCACTTGTTGTAATTACAGGATGTTACGCGCAATCCCAATCAGAAGTACTAGAAGGGACGTATCCTAACTGCCTCATACTTGGCAATAACGACAAACCCAATATCGTGTCTTCAGTAAACCAACGATTAGGCTTTGTCGAATCATATCTACCTAGTTTCTTGCCGAAATTTAATAAAACGAGAGCTATGGTCAAAATACAAGAAGGATGTAACCAAGTATGTTCTTACTGCATTGTCCCAAAAGTCAGAGGAAGAGAAAAAAGCATACCAATGTCCGTTATCATCTCACAAGTGAACAATTATCACGAGCTGGGCTTTAATGAAGTTGTCTTAACTGGTACCCAACTAGGAACTTACGGTTTTGAAACCGGTAAGGATAACTTAAAAACTCTTATCGACAAAATATTATCTGAAACATCTATTCCAAGAATCCGAGTATCTTCACTTCAAGCACATGAAATAGATATGGCTTTGCTTTCACTTTGGTCAGACCAAAGATTGCAAAATCATTTCCACATACCATTGCAAAGTGGAGATGATGATTTACTTCAAAGCATGAGACGAAGATATACGACATCCGAATTTAAAAAGTCCGTGGCCGCCGTTAGAGATGCCGTGCCCAACGTTGCTATCACAACGGACTGGATAATTGGGTTTCCAGGAGAATCTGACGCACAATTCACAAACTCTGCTCGCTTTGTTGAAGATATCCAATTCTCCGATATCCATCCATTTCCTTACTCTATAAGGCCCGGTACATCTGCAGCATATCTACAAGACCAAGTGCTATCTTCCAAGAAAAAATCCCGAATACAAATTGCGATTTATCTGAAAGAACAGTCAGCTAAGAACTTTAAGCACAGTATGTTAGGTAAAGAATTTCGGGTGTTGTGGGAATCCCGGGATAACGCAGGAAATGGAACCGGGTACACCAGCAATTACATTAAAGTGGCCAACAAAAGCACGACACGCTCCAACACAATAACAGATGAAATTTTACTTAGAGTGAATGAGAATGGGGAAGTATCCTGTTAAATAGGTGATTCTTACTTTTATTCAAACTCTATGGGCCTTAAATACGTGGTCGCATTACGTTTTTCCAAGTATCCTGCCTTGGTGTCATGGCCATGAGCAAACACCAACAGCCATCCTTGCTTTTCTGCTTCTTCTAGTATGAATCTCTTTTGTTCCAATGTTTTTTCTGGTGAGTGATCAAATGCAGAAATGACACCCAAGTTAAGGTGGTGATGAGTAGGGATGAGGTCTCCCAAGAACACTACCCGTTCTCCACCATGATTAAACAAGACTACTTGATGTCCATCAGCACAACCATCTGTACGAATGACTTGTAAGCCAGGCATTATTTCGCTGTCGCCATCAATCATTTCCAACTGTCCTTTTTCAAATAACGGTTGATAATCGTCAACGTCGTGTTTATCTTTATTTCTCTCATTAAGGTTACTTGCAGAATCCCAACATTTTCGTTGAACGTAGTATTCTGCCTTTGGGAATGTAGCGACTAAGTTTCCTGCTCTGTCCATTCTGGTACATCCTCCTGAATGGTCAAATTGTAAATCGGTGAGAACTACTTTATTGATATCTTTAGGTCTAATCCCCAAGTTTCTAAGCCCTTTCAATAACCTGCTCGGCACCAGACCTAATGCTTCTTTATTTTTCTCATGATCTTTGGGTCCTATCCCTGTGTCAACAAGGATATTCTTACCCGATATTTGCAGCAATAAACAATTAAGGCCAAGAGTTATACGATTTTTCCGATCAGTCGGTACAGTATTTTCCCAGGACAGCTTGGGCATAGACCCAAACATTGAGCCTCCATCCATCTTCATGTTACCGTCGCTTAGTATCTTCACTTCGGTTGACAACATACGGCTAATTACCTCCTAAGAACCACTCTTACATTTGTCCCCACTCAAACCAGCCAATACGATTGGAGTGCAAGGCGCCCTAACTTTGGGTACTCTAGAATACTGATTAACAGGATTGTCAAGGCACTCTTTCAGCAATTTCTTTTTACAATTTTAAGAAAATTATTAAAATTGTCAAACAGCAAGTTACAGCAAACTACTTCCAAACACATACCACAAAAAGATAGACGCAGTTCTAGAATTACTTAAATAGATCGAAAGCGTAATTTAGACGTTGAAGTGTATCAGTCTTACCCAATATTCCCATAATATCAAATAAAGGTGGTGTAGCAGATTTACCGGTTAATACATTTCTTATCAATCCAAAATATTTTCTAGGGGATTGCGATAATTTCTCGCAAATGTTTCTCATGTTCGTTTCCAATACAATTGGCGAAAATTCTAATTCTGTACCTACGTACTCAATAGTTTCACTGAGTGCTGTCCGAATCTCTGGGTCGGATAGCTTGCATGATCGTATAAAGTCCCGATCTACAGGCAATTCTTTAGTAAGGATATATGAGACCATGTCGGGAACATCTGTAATGTATTTGATCCTAGGCGCAATCAGCGGTGTTATGGCAACTAGCCTTGAAAGATGCTCCTGAATAATCGAACTATCATAATTGTATTCGCACACAGATTTTACCTCAGCAAACAACTCATCATCTGTCATGTCTCTGATGTACGTACCATTCATCCAATTTAGCTTATCAATATCAAAAACAGCAGCTGGTTTGCCTACTCTATCTAGATCAAATAGCCTAACCATTTCTTGTCTATTTATAATTTCGGTATGATCGTCAACAGACCAGCCCAACAAAACCATAAAATTGATTACTGCATCAGGCAAATAACCCAAATCCCTATACTCAAGGATTGATGTTGCTCCATGTCGTTTTGATAGCTTAGATTTATCAGGACCCAGAATCATAGGCAAATGTCCAAATTCAGGAACCTCGTAACCTAGTGATTGATATAGAAGTAAGTGCCTTGGCGTACTAGGTAGCCATTCTTCAGCACGTAGCACATGGGAGATCTGCATCAAGTGATCATCAACCACATTCGCAAGGTGATAAGTAGGGAAACCATCAGATTTTATTAACACAAAATCATCTAAAAGATTAGTGTTCCATTCCACTCTATCCCTAACGATATCATCGACTCCAATCATTATATTTTCCGGTATTTTGTAACGAATTACATGGTCGATCTTTTGTGAAAGTTTTTCTTGTATCTGATCTTGAGTAAGGCTCAAACATTTTCTATCATATTTAATATCTATTTTGTTGTCCTGCTGATATTTTCTCAATCCAGACAAACGTTCACGGTCACAAAAACAGTAATAAGCATGTCCTTTGACAATTAGCGTATTAGCGGCATCCTTGTATTCGTTTAACCGTTGCGATTGCAAGTACGGTCCATATGGACCACCTTTATCAGGACCTTCATCCCAATCGATCTCCAACCATTCTAAAGCCTCGAGGATTCCTTCATAAGCACCTTCTACTAATCTTTCTTGATCAGTGTCTTCAACACGTACTACGAATTTCCCTCCATGATGTCTTGCGTATAGCCAATTAAAAAACGCTGTCCTAATATTACCTATATGAGGCTGACCAGTAGGACTTGGAGCGTATCTGACTCGTATTTCTGCCATTATTTATACTCTTGCAATCTTGGTTTATATTTTATTTATTTTACTCCAGCTATCTCTCAAACTCACAGTCTGGTTGAAAACCATTTCACCGGTTTCTGCATCGCTATAATCACGGCAGTAATATCCGAGGCGTTCAAACTGGAATAAATCACCGTGGTTCGAAGCTTCCAAACTATTTTCTAATTTAACGTTAGAAAATACAGTCTGGGTACTATCTGCCCTTAATTCTTCAGAACTATCTTCAGGAATCAAATAATCAAAGTGTTTGACAATTGCTTCGGTAGCGTACTCTTGGGAGACCCAGTGAATGGTTCCACGTACCCGACGTCCATCTGCCGGCATACCACCTCTCGAATCAAAATCCACTTCGCAATGAATAGTATTTACTTCACCTGTATCAGGATCCACATCATAAGATACACACTTAGCTATATATGCATATCTTAGTCTAACCTCATTACCAACATAAAAACGGTAGAACTTGCTAGGAGGTTCTATTTCGAAATCTGTTCTTTCTATATAAAGATGTTTCGTGAAAGGAATTTGCCTTACGCCACTCGATGGATCTTCGGGGTTGTTTAATGCCTCAAAATATTCTATTTCCATTTCGTCAAAATTATCAATAACGACTTTCAAAGGATTTAGAACCGCCAATCTTCTCAAGCTTCTTTGATTTAAATCTTCTCGCAAACAATGTTCCAGCAGCTGAATCTCTATTATGCTATCTCTTTTCGTTAATCCTACTTTAGAGCAAAATTCTTTGATAGCTTCGGGCGTATAGCCTCTTCTTCTAAGACCTGATAACGTAGGCATCCTCGGATCATCCCAGCCTTCAACTACATTCGAATCTACCAAGGATAATAAATTCCGTTTACTCAGTACCGTTCTTGTAATGTTGAGCCTAGGGAATTCAATCTGCCGAGGGTGAAACAAATTTAATGAGTCCAAGATCCAATCATAAAGAGGCCTGTGATCCTCAAATTCCAGCGTGCAAATTGAATGCGTGATTTTTTCTATCGAATCAGATATACAATGAGCAAAATCATACATCGGATATATGCACCAAGTATCGCCAGTCCTATAATGGTTTACATGTCTTATCCTGTACAGAGTAGGGTCTCGCATATTTAAATTCGGAGATTTCATATCTATTTTTGCCCGAAGTACTTTATCACCGTCTTCAAAGTCACCTGCTTTCATTCGCGAAAACAACTCAAGGTTCTCATCGATTGATCTTGTTCTATACGGACTATCACTACCAGCGGATGTTAGCGTACCCCTAGTTTCTCGAATTTGTTCTCCATCCAAATCGCAAACATAGGCTTTACCTAATTTGATAAGCTCTACTGCATAGTCATAAAAAGTATCAAAGTAATCTGACGCGTAGAATATGTTGCGCCCCCAATCAAAACCGAGCCATTGAACATTTTCTTTAATCGATTCCACAAATTCTTCAGATTCAGTAGAAGGATTGGTATCATCTAGTCGTAAGTGGCAAATCGCTCCAGGATATTCATCAGCCATACCAAAGTTCAAACATATAGACTTAGCATGTCCTATATGCAAGTAACCATTGGGTTCAGGAGGGAATCGAGTAATAATGTTCCCAACAAATCGTTGTGACTCTAGGTCATCATTAATCGCTTGGTAAATAAAGTTAATAGGTTTTTCAATATTTGTCATCAGATAGTACCAATATAGAATTGACCAAATCAGTTTAGCACAAGCCAGTAATGATTGGAGCGTGAATTCTAATTATTTAAATTATAAACCGAGGTTGTCAGGGTCAAATCCTAATTCCTTGGCTACATGGTCAAGTTCCTGAGGCAGTTCGGCGACAAAACTTTGATGTGTTTCATGTACTGGGTGAGTAAACGAGATTTTGTAAGCGTGCAAAAATTGTCTTTTAATTAATTTAGTACTGCCTCCATACACGCTATCGCAAATAATCTTACAGCCCATATGTGATAAGTGAACTCTGATTTGGTGCGTCCGTCCTGTATGTAATATCAATTCCACTAGTGACATATCCTTTTGTATATCTAGTACACTAAACTCAGTTATAGCTTCTCTCCCTGATCCTATGACTGTCATCTTTTTTCTGTCTTTAGGGTGCCTCCCTATGGGTAGATTTATAATCCCCGAGTTTTTAGGTAAGTGCCCTTTAGTTAAAGCTATATATCCTTTCCTAACCACTCTATTCTTCATCTGATCAGATAAGTGATTTAATGCTTGCTCTGTCTTCGCTACAAGTATTAATCCTGATGTGTCTTTATCTAATCGATGTACGATACCAGGACGAATTTCATCACCAATTCCTTGCAAATCAGGACATATATGCAGAATCGCATTTACTAAAGTATCCGCTTCATGCCCAGGCCCTGGATGGACAGGTAAACCTGCTTGCTTGTTTATGACCATCATATGTTCGTCCTGAAAAATGACATCTAATGGAATATCGGTAGCTACATTACGGGACTCTTTGGGGAATACTTTATTAATAGTGATCTGGTCTCCATTGTATACAGTGTGAGAAACCTTACATTCGTTTCCATTAACTCGTATATAACCTTCAAGAATCATATGCTTGATACGGCTTCTACTAAACCCAATGTCCTGATTTTGCAAATATATATCCAGACGTAAGGAATCCTCATTTACCCTTATATCAATTGCTTTATCATCCATATCAGTCATCTACGATCTGCTTATCAGTAATCATAATAAAGAATAATATGCATAGACCAACGACAATACTAGAATCCGCCAAATTGAACACTGGCCAAATCCATACATCCAAAAAGTCCGTAACGTGTCCTTGGAGGATTCTATCTATCAAATTCCCAGCAGCACCTCCGAGTTGTAAGCCCAGGGCTAAAGAAATCAGTAATCCTTTATGAGAGTAACTCTTATATATCCAAATTAACAATAGTATCGCTACCATCGACGCCACAATTAGAGGTGAGTTATAACCTTGAAAAATCCCAAATAAACTACCTGTATTATGAACATGGGTGAATCTGAACAAACCAAATTCCGGAAACGACTCTCCACGCATCAAGGTACCACGGACCCAGAATTTGGTGACCTGATCTAAAATAAGCACCACTAAGATTACTGCCGTTATGAAAATAAAATTTTTCTTGTTTGCATTCATTTAATTACCGAGTTAAAAAGGCAATAATATGTCGAGTCAATTCTGCTTCATGACCTACCCAAAAATGGTCTGCGCCTTGTACTTCAACAGCCTTTGCATTGGAGTATTTAGTTTCTAGTACTTCCGATAGCTCGTTGATTGAGCATATATGGTCTCGAGAACCCGATATAATTAGCACTGGTATATTAGTACTATGTAAGCATGAGTTTATTACTGCTTCATTTTGAGGGGAGATTAATACTATCTTTGTTGATCCTTCCCAAGATTCAGGGTGCTTCAATATAACTCTGGATCCAAAAGAATACCCTACTAAGAACGATTCTTCTATATTTAATCCTTCATATGTTTTTAAAAAGTGTTGGGCCCCAATTATTTCATTATGCTCTAAATCACCTTCCGTATAAGAACCTTCGCTATTGCCTACTCCTCTGAAATTGAATCTAAGATTAGCTATCCTTGCCTGATCAAATTCTGCCGCCAACTGTACAATCACATGATTATCCATATTGCCTCCTCTAAGAGGATGGGGGTGACACAAAATACCCCCCATCGTTGGCGGTGTTACATTAGGAATGGACAGGATGCCTTCAAAACTTAAGCCTGCTGCTGGAAACCTTATATGTTTATGTTCCATGATACTTCCTACGAAAGTTGTTTGTAGTGGTTAACATGAGTATTATATATCAGCATCATAGAAATTCATGAAATAGTTTGCTGCCGAGGTTACTTTGACAGAAATCAATTTATATAGTGATACCCAAACCTTACCAACTACCGAAATGCGAAAAGCAATGTATGACGCAGAGGTAGGAGACGACTTATCAGGGGAAGATAATACAGTTATTGAATTAGAAGAAAGAGCTGCAGCCATGTTGGGGAAAGAGGCTGCAGTATATGTGACTAGTGGGACTCAGGGAAATTTAGTCGCAATTCTTAGTCATTGTTCGAAAGCAGATGAAATTTTAGTAGGCAGTGAATCACACATATTCTGGAACGAGAATGCTAGCGTATCCACCATAGTAGGTGCGCAACTTAGGCTAGTACAAAATGAAAGTGACGGTAGCCTGAATATTAAGCAGCTCGAAGAAGGGATACGACCATTATCAAGTCCACAATTCCCCTATACAAAACTCATATGTCTCGAAAACACTCACAACAGATGCAACGGAGCAGCCATTACCCTTGAACACACTAATACCGTAGCTGACATAGCTCATAAGAACGGTATCAACTTACACGTTGACGGAGCAAGGATTTTTAATGCAGCCATTGCCTTAGGAGTGAGTGCGGATAAATTAACAGAAAATGTAGACAGCATTACTTTCTGTTTGTCCAAAGGACTTAGCTGTCCTGTTGGATCTGTACTTTGTGGCACTAAAGATTTTATCGAAGAAGCCCGAAAATGGAGGCGAATGTTAGGAGGAGGAATGCGTCAAGCCGGAGTCATCGCAGCAGCAGGAATTGTCGGATTGAGCCAAATGGTTGATCGACTAGCAATAGATCACTCTACCGCAAAAACTTTAGCTAAAAAAATATCCTCCATTCCTGGAATAATCATTAATCCAGCTTCAATTCAGAGTAATATCGTAATATTTGAAGTAGATCCAAACATCAGCCCCGCAAGTAATGTCGTGAACGGACTCAAAGAAAAAGGCGTAAAAGTCTCTACTTATGGATCGATAATTCCAAATGGAGGCCAATTCATCAGAATGGTTACCCATAGACATATAGGGGAAGAAGATGTTGATTTGGCCGCTTTGGCACTCTCGGAAGTTATGAAATCTCTAGGATAACTAGTCTTAGAGCACCTTAAATCCCCACACTTGATGGAATACTTCAGTTTCATAATTTGGCAACCCCAAAAATTGACCTGACTGGTAAGCTTCTTCCCATTTACATGAATCAGAAAGTTCATCAAATTTTTCTTTAAACCCCAAATTATGAAACGATTCAAGGTTGATACTAAATATGATATACCCTCCAGGTGTAACAATTCTCACAAGTTCATCTAGTGAATCAGGCCTGGCGTGGCCGGTGGTAAACACTCCAGTGATCACAACTCCCTGAAAACTATCCGTATCAAATAATAATCGGTCACCCAGTTTCATTTTTGCCAAGGTCAAATATACGCCCTTATCTGCCGCAATCTGGAGCATTTGCCCTGATAAATCAATTGCGTGTAATTCATGATACCCAGCTTCTGCCAAAGCCGCTCCAGTAAGGCCTGTTCCAGCTCCGGCATCCAATATCTTGGCATTTGTATCTAGTAATTTGGTAACAGCAATCATAGTTTCTTGAGGGATAGCATAACCAGTAGTCTCCTCTAAGTGAGTTTCGTAAGTAGATGCCCATTCGTCATACCTGTCTTCCAATTGCTGAATGGATTCAGAACTATAGACCCAATGTATCTTATCTTCTTTCATCATATACTCCTGTTTCTTGTCTAAAACCTATTCCGTTGATGTAAATTTGACCCATGCCCCATGATACAATAGATAGGTGGACATTAGCGCCCTCAATTAATGCTCAGGCAAATTCCTTCACTGGGATACGTGAGCTTTGCTGTTACCTAAAGTTCAACAACCCAAAACACATAAAGTGAAAGGACCATTTTTGAAATTTAACAAACTCCCTTTAGAAGCTCCCATTCTCAAAGGAATCCAGGATCTCGGATTCCTTTACCCTACACCAATACAAGAGCAAGCTATCCCACCAGTACTTGATCAACGAGATTTATTAGGATTAGCTGAAACAGGAACAGGGAAAACGGCAGCATTCCTAATCCCCGTCTTACAATGCATCCGAGACTCCAAGAACAAGCACGTGAACGGCCTCGTCCTTGTTCCTACTCGCGAATTAGCTCAGCAGGTATATGAAGATGCCCAAGCATTAAACAAATATTGCAACCTCCGAATAGTTTCAATATATGGAGGTGTCGGCAAATCCCTCCAAACCAAGCAATTGAACCGCGGTGTTGATGTGATAATAGGATGTCCCGGAAGAGTCCTCGACCACATTAGAGATACAACACTAAAGCTCGATCACCTACAATTCTTGATTCTTGATGAAGCAGATACCATGTGCGACATGGGATTCTTACCAGACGTAACCAGGATTATTCAAGAAACACCATCCAAACGCCAGACACTGTTGTTCTCAGCTACGATGCCAGACCCCATTAGGAATCTCACTAAAAAGATACTGCATGATCCCGTTACAATCCAATTGGGAAACCTAAGTAGTGCCACCACAGTTTCCCATACAATGTATCCTGTACCTAGTGGCCTAAAAAAAGAACTGCTATTTCATATTTTGTCCAAAACGCCTACCGGGAAAGCAGTAATCTTTACCCGTACAAAATATAAAGCCAAACAATTAGCCCGAGATTTGTCGAACCTGGATTACAACGTTACATCTCTCCAAGGTAATTTATCTCAATCACAACGCACTAACGCTATGAATGGATTTAGGAAAGGTAAATACGACTTATTGGTAGCCACCGATATCGCGGCACATGGAATTGACGTAAGTGAAGTAACTCACGTCCTAAACTATGACTTTCCAAGTACTCCAGACGATTATACGCATAGAGTGGGGCGTACCGGGAGAGCAAAACAAAACGGCCAAGCATTTTCGTTAGTGACGCCAGAAGACAAACACAGTTTTATAATGACCCAAAATAAATTAAATATAGAAATCATTTCAGAATTCTTTGATGATTTCGATTATGGGATCTTTAACCCCATTGATTTCATGAAGCTACCCAAGAAAGACGGCACAAACGACAACATTACTCGTAGAAACAATTCTCGTACCCGTAGGCCAAAAATCAACGTGAAATACAGGAAAGGTTTTAGCCACCGCAAAAAACACAAATCCAAGACTACCGAAGACTTCCATCAAACCAAAAACAAAGCACCCAGCTACACTAAAAGAAATAGGACCAGATCTAACAAACAAGTACGAACCTAAAAATCTGTTAGATTCAAACGTTCGACATGGATATTTACAACTTAGGTCTTACACGCTCTGCAAACAAACGCATCGAAGATTTCACCTGATCATTTGAAAGTAACCCACCTATATTGAACCACCCCATCAATTGGTCAAAATCCAAATTGGATTTAAGTTTTAAAATTTTATCAACACATTCTTCAGCGGTCCCAAAAATGCCATACTCCCGATCAATATCAGTAAAATCGATCGAATTATAGCGGTTAAGAGACCGTTGGATACCTGGATTATGTTTTGACGCTCGGATAGCGGCGGGAGAAGTATATATCTTTTTAAGAGTTTCAATGTAATTCGAAACTGATTCAATTATGGGATCTAATTTTTCAGCATCATTTTCTTCATAAACGTATATCGGGGCATTAACTGTAACGTCATGTGTTTTCCCTACAGAATTACATTCTGATGACACAGCCCGGTAATGATTTAACCCTTCCAAAACTTTTTCAGTAGAAATAATCATTGGAGTTACGAGAATATTATGATTCAGCGAACCGGCATATTCAAAAGAATCTTGACTATTGGCAGCAATGTATATTTCAGGATAAGGTTTTTGAATGGGTTTAGGCACCACATTCACATCAGTTACATTATAAAATGTGCCTTTGTAATTCACATTGTTTCGACTCCAGCATTTCAATATGATGTCCAAAGATTCTTCAAATTGAGCTCTGGTGTCAGAAGATTGAATTCCAAAACCTTCCAAATGAGATGGCATAGACCCTCTTCCAGCTCCAAATACTGCGCGGCCGTTAGATATGACATCCAAAGTAGCAATCTCTTCTGCTAACCTCACAGGATGGTGCAACGGAATCAAATTTACCGCGTTGCCAATCTTTATTTTGTCCGTTTGCTGAGCTATCGAAGCTGCTATCAATAAAGGTGCGGACATAACAGAAAATGCTGACTGAAAATGTAATTCCGCCAACCATGCATTATCAAATCCTAATGTATCTGCATATACAACCTGATTTATCGTCTCATGTATTCTGGCGCTCTCATTTTGGAAATCTGCACAGGGCAGTTGGTAAAAGACTCCCGTTTTCATTACAGTCTCTTCATAATGGAATATTACCGTGTTTTTTCTGTGGCAGTGAATCTTTTTTATCTCTTAACATGTTTAACGATTTAACAAGTATTGCTCTAGTTTCAGCAGGGTCTATAACATCATCCAAAAAACCTCTTTCAGCTGATACATATGGATTTGAAATTCCTTCTCTGTACTCTTGTAGTAACCTGAATCTTACTTGTTCTACGTCGTCGCCAGCAGCAGCAATTTCTTCCCTGTGAATGATATTAACGGCTCCTTCTGGGCCCATTACTGCAATTTCAGCAGATGGCCACGCCAAATTTATATCTGATCTTAGATGCTTGCTGCTCATAACGATATATGCTCCACCATAAGCTTTCCGTGTTATCACACTCATTTTAGGTACGGTTGCCTCTGCATAAGCATATATCAACTTAGCTCCATGTCGGATTATGCCACCATATTCTTGATCTACCCAAGGCATAAAACCAGGAACATCAACCAAAGTAACCAAAGGGACATTGAAACAGTCACAAAAACGAACAAACCGAGCGGCCTTTGCCGATGCATCTATATCCAATACTCCTGCTAGATGGTTGGGTTGATTCGCTACAATTCCAATAGTACTTCCATTGAGCCTTCCGAACCCTACTATAATATTCCGTGCAAACGAATTCTGGACTTCCATAAACTCATCATCTACTAGTTCGTAGATGATTTCCTTCATGTCATATGGTTTGTTAGGTGCCGTTGGAATTATAGATCGTAGCCTCGGATTTTCGTCCCAGGTCTGAGATTTATAAAATTTTGGTGACTCACTTGAGTGATTATTCGAAGGTATGAAATTAATCAATCTTCTAACTTCGTTTAGACAATCCTGTTCATCTGATCCAACAAAATGAGCCACGCCACTTTTAGTTGAGTGAGGCAGATATCCTCCCAGTGTTTCGTGATCAACCTCAGCACCAGTCACAGTTTTAACCACATCAGGACCTGTAATATACATCTGTCCGGTCCCCTTAACCATAAAAATGAAATCTGTAATCGCCGGGGAATAAACAGCTCCTCCAGCTGAAGGACCCATAATTACTGAAATTTGAGGGATAACCCCAGAATACATCGTATTCCTAAGGAATATATCGCCATATGCTGCCAAACTTAATGTGCCTTCTTGGATCCTTGCACCACCAGAATCATTTATCCCAACAATAGGACATCCGGTCTTGGCGGCCATATCCATAATCTTGCATATCTTTTCACCTACAACCTCAGACAGAGATCCTCCCAACACAGTAAAGTCTTGAGAATACACAAATACCTGTTTGCCAGCGATTTGCCCAAAACCTGTCACTACAGCGTCCCCTGCTACTTTTCGATTCCCCATGTCAAAATCCACTGCTCTGTGAGTTACAAATGAATCTATCTCAGTAAATTCGCCATTATCCATAAGCAGCGCTATTCTTTCCCTAGCTGTTAGCTTACCTCTATTATGCTGCTGTTCAATACGAGCTGGGCCGCCTCCTTGCCTAGTAGCTTCTCGTCGCAACTGTAAATCATTCAATTTCGTTTCCATTGAATTGTTGTTGTCTTCCAAAACGCACCTCTCGATTGGTTAAATACTAGCAGACGCCCATTTTAGGTGCAATCTACACCAAAATGATAAAATTCCACTAAGATACATAATCAAGGACTTCTAACAAATGAAACTAGCTGAATTAAGGGTGGCAAATAATGAACCCATAACTTGGGGTTCAAGAACCTACGTTATGGGCATTATAAATGTCACACCAGATTCATTCTCTGGAGACGGCTTATATCTAGACTACGATTCTACGCTTAAACAAGCGTTAAGATTTGTAGAAGAAGGAGCAGATTTTATTGATATCGGTGCTGAATCTACTAGGCCTCAGCATATTCCAATCGGAACAGAAGAGGAACTTGATCGCATAATGCCTGTCATTCAAGGATTAATAAAAGAAATAAATCTTCCTTTAAGTATAGACACTTCAAAATCTTTGGTAGCGTTAGAAGCTTTAAAAGCAGGTGCGCACATTATAAATGATGTGTCTGGATTAACATTAGACACTAACATGGCCTCAATAGTGGCTGACTGGGGCTGTCCTGTCGTTATTATGCATAATGACCAGATTCTAGAGACTTCGGATGCACTATCCGAAGTCCGAAAATCATTACAAGCACGGATTCAAATAGCACTGGATGCAGGGGTACGTAAAGACGACATCATAATAGATCCCGGGATAGGTTTTGGGAAATCCCCCGATCATAATTTATCAATAATTAATCATCTACCGTCTATTAATCCATCCAATTTCCCTATACTAATAGGAACTTCTCGCAAATCGACCATAGGCCACATATTAAAGGCCAATGTAGATGATCGAATAGAAGGTACTGCCGCAACAGTAGCAGTCAGCATAGCCCGAGGCGCAGATATTGTCAGAGTGCATGACGTGCAACAAATGCAACGCGTCTGTTTAATGACTGACGCAATAACTCGATCATGGAGGCCACCCGATTGGAAAAACCCATAGAAATCACACTTGCTTTAGGAAGTAATATCGGCGACAGATTACAAAATCTAAAATCTTGCCTAACAGCAATTAATCAAAAAGTTGGGCATATTACTAAGACCTCATCGATATATGAAACCGAACCGTGGGGCAACCCTAATCAGGATAAATTTTATAATATGGTGATTTCCGCTCATACCGTTTTGGGGCCTATAGCTCTACTCAGCTGTGTCAAATCTATAGAATGTGATTTGGGACGAGAACTTCAAATAAGAAGATACGAACCTCGGATCATAGATATTGATATCATTTATTACGGCAATGCCATTATCAGCATCAAAACTCCAGACCTATCAATACCTCACCCTTTAGTCCAAGTTAGAGAATTTGTTCTAGTGCCGCTCAACGAAATCCAGCCGATGAAGACCCATCCTTTATTGAAATGCTCCAATGATCAATTATTAGCCTCCTTAAATGACTATCCCCTTATCCAAAAAGTAACAGATCAAAGCCATGTAGATTACATACAAAACAGTTGACAATTTACTCAAACTAAAGCATATTAAAAACTCATCATTTTATTGTGTCAGACTTAGGGAGATAAGATGCCAGAAAAACAACTTATATTTGATCAAAACGCACGAACTAGCTTAATGAAAGGAGTAGACGAACTCGCTCGTTGCGTAAGCGTCACTCTAGGACCAAGCGGACGTAACGTGCTGCTGACTCGCGTATGGGCTATGCCTGTCGTATGTAGTGACGGAGTTACTATCGCCAAAGAAATAGAATTGCCAGACCCTTATGAAAATATGGGAGCTCAAATAGTGAAAGAAGCTGCTGCCAAAACCAACGATATGGTCGGTGATGGGACAACAACTTCTATCGTATTGAGTCAAGCTATCGTACAAGAAGGATTCAAGAACGTCGCATCTGGCGCGAGCGGAATCTCACTAAAAGCCGGTATAGATAAAGCAGCTCAATCGGTAAAAGATCAAATAGAGCAAGCTGCTATTCCGGTCCACACTAAGGACCAAATTAGCAAAGTTGCAGCACTATCCGCTCATGAAGAAGAAATAGCAGAATTGATAGCTGAAGCTATGGATAAAGTAGGCCGGGAAGGAATAATTACAGTAGAAGAATCCAACACTCTTGGTGATGAACTGGAAATTGTTGAAGGTATGCGATTGGACAGAGGATATTTGTCTCCCCATTTTGTTTCTGACACGGAAAAAATGGAGGTTGCTCTAGATAATCCTTATATATTGTTAACCGATCAAAAAATCTCAACCGTGCAAGAAATAGTTCCGTTATTAGAGAAAGTTTCTGAATCAGGTAATAGAGCAATAGTAATAATTGCAGAAGACGTAGATGGAGAAGCGCTATCTACGTTAGTAGTAAATAAAATGCGAGGAGCTCTCAATTGCGTAGCAGTTAAGGCACCTGGATTCGGTGACCGACGAAAAGCTCTGTTAGAAGACGTTGCAATACTAACCGGCGCTACGGTAATAAGTTCGGATACGGGTCTGTCACTAGACACAGCAGAACTCCAGCATTTAGGCAGCACTCGAAGATACATAGCAAACAAAGACGAATCATTTATAGTTGATGGAGCGGGATCCGAACAAAACGTGGCAGCTAGAGTTGATCAACTCAAAGTCCAAATCGATACAACAACCTCAGACTACGATAGAGAAAAGCTACAAGAGCGGTTGGCGGCCTTGGTTGGAGGAGTAGCAGTTATAAAGATTGGAGCATTCACAGAACCAGAACTTAATGAGCGGAAATCCCGAGCAGAAGATGCTTTAGCAGCAACGAGAGCTGCAGTAGAAGAAGGAATCGTCGCAGGCGGAGGGGTCACTTTGATTAAAGCTCAGTCAACCCTTGAAAAACTACAGAACAACTTAAGTGGCGAAGAAGCCTTAGGGGTTCGAATAGTTAAAGAAGCACTCACAGCCCCATTAAGCGTCATCGCTAAAAACGCCGGATATCCAAGTGAAGTAATAATTGATAAAGTAAAAAACTCAGAAACAAACTGGGGATTCGATGCAGAAGCTGGAGAATACTGTGATCTAGTGGAACATGGCATCGTAGACCCTGCAAAAGTCACGAGGTCCGCGGTCGAAAATGCATGTAGTGTAGCTGGCATGTTGCTAACCACCCAAGCTGTAGTAACCGAAATACCAGTTTACGAACCATTACCTGATGATATCCAAAGTTTTATGCGAGATTAACAGCATAGCCACTCACATCTCCAAATAATATGCGAGGACAGTTATGTTAAGTGGCGCCTTGGGCAAGGCATCGATATTAAATAGAATTAACGGTCCCATGCCTTTGATAACAGACTACTTGGACTTGGACCAGCAGGTCCAGCCCAATGGATTTGACTGTACAGTCCGAACTATTGAAAGGTTTAGGGGAACTGCGCAGCTAGGTACTGATAATTCTGAAAGAGTACTACCTAAGACTTGTACAATACAACCAGATCGCGATGATTATTACGACTTAGTAAAAGGATCTTATCTAATAACACTGAATGAGATCGTTAATTTACCGAATAATTTAATGGCTTTAGCCAGACCTAGATCCAGCTTACTTAGGTCCGGGATTTCGATACATACCGCCGTATGGGACGCTGGATACTCTGGTAGGTCTCAATGTCTATTGATAAATCATACTGAGTCATTGTTCAGAGTTAAACAGGATTCCAGGATACTCCAAATGATTTTCATGTATTTGGATTACGCAACACAAGACGGCTATTCCGGTATCTATCAAAACGAAAACAACGTCTGATCACATGAATCTATCGGCAACAATTCTCCAAATGGCCTATGAGCATGGATTTGACTTAGTAGGCATTACAAGCACTGAAGACTTTTTAGCGGCACAAGAACATGCTATTGATCAGGTCAACAAAGGCCACATGGACGGGCTAAATTGGTATACCAAAGCACGGATTTTACGAGGAAGTAGTCCATCTGTATTGATGCCCGAAGTGAAATCCATCATAAGTTTAGGTTTAAATTACTATCAATCAAGAAATGCCAATGATTGGAGTGACGCACACATAGCAAAATATGCTCAAGGAAGAGATTACCACAAAACTCTTAAAACCATGATGAGAAACTATATAAACGCACTCGAAAAAGAAGTGGATTATGGGATATCAGCCAAATGGTATGTAGATGATGGCCCTATGTTAGATAAAGCCATCGCACAACGAAGTGGATTAGGCTGGTTTGGCAAGAATTCAAATATCCTGAGCAAAAGATACGGGTCTTGGATTTTACTAGGAGAAATATTAACCGATCTTTCATTGGAATCTAACGAACCATTACTCACTAACTGTGGTGATTGCACGATTTGCATTGATATGTGTCCTACTGAAGCTATAGTAGAACCATATCAGGTTAATACTAGTCTTTGTATTTCATTCCACACCATTGAAAACAGAGGTAGTGTACCGATTAATTTGAGAAAGTCATTCGGTCAATGGGTATTCGGATGCGATATATGCCAGGATGTCTGTCCTGTCAATAAATTCCAAGCAGACACACGCAGTAATCAATTTGACACCAACAGAACATCCACCAGTATCCTGGAACTTCTAGAAATGTCTGAACAAGCCTTTAAAGCCAAATTTGCTGGAACTCCCGTAATGAGAGCAAAATACTCAGGAATGCAACGTAATGCTTGTATTGCAGCAGGGAATCACCTTGATAATGCTAATTTACCAGGACTACTTAAATGTCTTGAAGCCATCGATCCGATCGTGCGCAGCCACGCGGCCTGGGCTCTCGGGCAGTTCGATACCACTGCTACAAGACAAGCATTGAAGATTAGACGTAAATCGGAAGAAGATGCTGGGGTAATTACTGAAATCGATATCGCATTAGGCACATCTACCAATCAGTGATCAAGCTTTTTCATTTCATCTTCTAACAAGTAAAAATCCGTTTTGGGGAGCAAATGCAAATTCCCCTGAAAAGCCATAGGCCAATCCTCAGGTGCCCATCTTTTTACATATTCTAGCCTCGGAGCGATTTGGTAGGCATCAATATAGTATTCTGGATCTAGAAGTATTTCAGTTCTTATCCCAATCTCATATTTCCATCCCATTGTTTCTATATTTTCCCATACATTTTCAGTAAGTTCTTGATATGGACGGATAACATGGCCGGTCGCTGGAAATTTTTTCATGCCATTGACGTAGAACAAAATCCGATCCCCTGCTTCAATACGCTGTATTTTACGTCTATGTTCCCCAGAAAGAGGATAGATATCAAAATTTCGGTCCAAACTAACTTCGAAACTTGCGGGATCACATACCACCATCCAAAAATTCCTTGGTGTATGAGACTGTACATTCTTAGTGTTATTCTGATTTTTTCCTGGCAATTTAGATCTTCTCAACATCAATGTTCTTACACATATTTTACACCAGAAGAGAGAGTCCTTAAACCTAATTGTCCCCATATATGATTTGGTGTACTATTCTATAAGCTCAAAGTTAAAGGAGCATAATCATGACTTTAGAAATCCAGAAAAAAGTAGCAGCCATAGTTGGAGTTGCTGAATCCGATGAAATTGGACGAGTCCCTAACAAATCGTCTCTACAGCACCATGCAGAAGCAGCGTACAACGCCCTTGCAGATGCAGGGCTTAAAATATCAGACGTGGATGGCTTGTTTACCGCTGGATTCTCAACATTACTTACTGCTGAGTATTTAGGTATTGAGCCTCAATTCACAGACAACACCTCAGTCGGAGGTTCTTCGTTTGTAATCCATGTTGCCCATGCCGTTGCCGCCATACAAGCGGGATATTGCAAAGTAGCTCTTATAACTCATGGACAAGCTGGCCGATCAACCAGAGCTCGTATACCTGTCGACCCAAATTTACCCATAGCTCAATATGAAACCCCATACGGATTCATAGGGCAACCTATCAACTATGCACTTGCATGCTCAAGATACATGGACAAATATGGCAGAGACAAAACCCGAGAAGGAATGGCTGAAATTGCGGTGTCTACCAGAAAATGGGCTAACTTAAACCCCAAAGCATTAATGTACGACACACCAATGTCTTTTGAAGAGTATCACAATTCAAGATGGATATCTTGGCCGTTTCATTTACCGGATTGCTGTTTGGCTACAGATTCCGGGGCAGCAATAATTGTTGCGTCCCCTGAAATTGTTAGCCAAACGGCAAAAAAGCCCATATGGATCTTAGGAGCAGCAGAATCCCACGATCACAATATGGTGAGCATGATGCCTGATATGACATCAACTGTATCAAGGACTACTGGGCCGTTGGCTCTTCAAAGAGCTGGCTTGACCCATGATGATATAGATTTAACCATGATCTACGATTCGTTTACATATACCGTTATGGCGTCACTCGAAGGACTAGGCTTCTGTGGTCCAGGTGAAGCCGCTGATTTTGTAAAAAATCAACGAACCGCTCCAGGCGGGGATTTCGCGCTGAATACCAATGGAGGGGGGTTGTCCTACAGTCATCCAGGAATGTATGGCAGCTTTTTATTAGTTGAAGCTGCTCGCCAATTACGAGGAGAGGCGGGAGAACGACAAATTAAATCCAAGACAAATGCAGATCAAAATCCACAAATATCTCTAGTGAATGGCACCGGAGGGTCTTTGTCCTCCACCGGAACCGTTATCTTAGCCAGAGACTAAATCAAGAATCAGATAAATTATCATGGAAATAGTAATAATTGGTCTACCACAAAGCGGGAAAAGCTGTTTGTTTAATGCACTTACTAAGGGGGTTTCATCGACTTCTGGAATAGGTAATGGCATCGAAATGAAAATAGGAACTGCCAAAGTTCCTGACGAGCGCCTCAACAAACTTTCAGAAATGTACGAACCCCAAAAGGTTATTCCTGCTGAAATAAAATATTGGGATCCTCCAGGAATGGAAAGTGGTGTTTCGACTGAAAACGTTTCTGGTAGATATAGAAACATATTGCAATCAGCAGACGCATTGTTGATATGCGTACGCGCATTTGAAAGCACATTCATACCTCATATCAAAGGAGACATCAACCCTTTACGGGACATCAACGCGATACTGGAAGAACTAATCTACTCGGATTTAGATATGGCTGACAATGCACTTACGAGATTACAAGAAGGGTTCAAAAAGACTAAGCCTGAAGAGCGGCCAATCGTAGAAAGACAAATCGAAACCATGGGAAAGATCAAAGAATCTCTTGAACAAAATACTCCTGTGTCTGAGATAGCCAGTACTCTTGCAGATGCACAATTCCTTTCTAATTATCAGTTTTTAACCCATAAACCACTGATCATCGTATATAACATCGGGGAATCCTCAGAAGGAATCAGTCTCAAAGACAAAATCTCAACATATGTTGGGCCCATATCCGAAATATCCATTCCGGCTCAAACCGAAGCCGAGTTATCCCTCATGCCAGAAGACGAAGAGCTCGAGTTCAGAGCGGATCTGGGCCTTGAAGTCTCTGCATGTGACCAGATTATAAGTGCTACTTATTCTAGTCTCAATTTAATATCTTTCTTAACGGTAGGTTCTGATGAAGTTCGGGCATGGCCTATCTCGGCGAACCTAACAGCCCCAGAAGCGGCAGGAGCTATTCACACAGATTTCATCAAAGGATTTGTCAAAGCGGAGGTAGTATCTTATACAAATTTGATCGAATGCGGAGGTTGGACCGAAAGCAAGAAAGAAGGACTTTGTAAGTCAGAAGGGAAAACCTATGAAGTCCAAGACGGAGATGTAATCAATTTCTTGATCAACCAATAACAACCATGACCGATGCCCAATTATTCATTCGCCAATATTTACACTCTGATCACGCACAAGTATGCGCTCTTTTCGCTGAGGGGCTACGGAAGCTTACATATCCCGAAGGTTTTGATATAGAACCATATATTGCCGAATCTCTCGAAAGTGATTTAGCTGATATAGAATCAACATACATCCGGGATTCCCGGTCAAATTTTTGGGTGGCTATTTTCGAAAACAGGCTAGTTGGTACGGCGGCAATAAAAAGCATTGACCCTTACACTGCCGAATTGCGACGGATGAGTGTTTCTCAATTCAGACGTAGGTCAAAAATAGGATCCACTTTGTTGAAAACAGCCCTTGAATTTTCCATAGAACAACGATATAAAACATTGCGGCTGACAACTACTACTGTGCAAGTCCCAGCAATCCAACTGTACAAAAAGTTCGGATTCGGTGAATATGGCAGGACTCAATACGGATTAATTACTGCTGTGCATTTCAGCAAAGATCTGGGCGCTTTGTAGCTATATAGGAGTAGCCAAACTTAATGCGTGACCATCCGGATCCAGTATATGAATATACCTTTCTCCCCAAGACGCATTCATAGGGGGGTTCTCTATCGGGACATCTGTATACTTTAATTTTTCGTAGAATTGGTCCACATCAAACACGTGAACAATGAATCTACCCCAACCAGTAGGGATCGGAGTATTCATTACATTCAGATTTATAAAAGTATCAGACAGTTTTAATGTGGAAAAAGAACTCTCGGTACCGCCGTATATTAAATCGAAACCTAGAAGTTCCTGATAAAAAAACATCGATTCCGACATATCAGAAATATTTAACGTTATAGCATTTACATTCATGACGATATTATTCTGATTCTAATTTCTTATTCTTAAGAACTCCATACATAAATCCCAAACTAGCCATACTACCGCTATACAATGGAGCTATGAATACAATGATCCAAGCTAACGCCCTGGTACGACTATCAAATTCATAAAGGTTAAATGAAACACCTGAAACGAGTAAAACAACAATAATTATCAGAATTATTACGCCAACAATAAATCCAAACTTCAAGCCTAACGCTCCCACCCGTTCTTCAATGTGGGGACCTTTTGCCGCCATACGGTAGGGAACAACAAAAGGAACCAATGGAACAATTATGATAAGTATAAAATGAACAACAGGGACAACCACCACAGGAACGCATGCGACCCACACTAGAACCATGACACTTACAGATCTAACCGCTAATTTCAACATAACCATGGACATCCAAATATTAAATTTCACACCCATTATAATGCTAATACTCCAAATTCTAAATCAATGACTTAAAAAGAATTGTCCTGTATGAGTAACGTTTGACAATTACCATATCGATTATTACACTTGCCGTATGAAACAAATAAATGTGATCTGCGCCTGTATGAGCCTCTGTACATAATTAGAGGGTACGACTAGTTGCGAGCTATAAAACACCCTCCAAGCCGGAGGGTGTTTTAGCGTTAGACACACAATATGGATTGAAAGCATGAATGAAAAACCAATAACACTCACCCCTGAACAAGTAAAAAGATATTCTCGGCACTTGATAATGAATGATGTGGGCAGTAGTGGACAAAGAAAGCTGCTGGATGCAAAAGTATTGATACTGGGAGCAGGTGGGTTAGGTTCACCATCGGCTATCTATCTTGCATTAGCAGGTGTAGGAACAGTAGGCCTCGTTGATTTTGACGTAGTAGACCTTTCTAATTTGCAAAGACAAGTCCTGCATCACACAGCTGACGTTGGACGTTCAAAATTGGAATCAGCCAGAGACAATATTAAAGCATACAATCCAGATACTAACGTGGTCCTCCATGAAACCAGACTTGAATCAGACAATGCTATGGAAATCATAGGGCAATATGACATGGTAATAAATGGGGCCGACAATTTCGCAACAAGATATCTGGTTAATGATGCTTGTTATCTCCTAAATAAGCCCTTGATCGATGGCAGCATCCTTATATTTGATGGTCAGTCAACTGTATTTACTCCAGGGAATGGTTGCTACCGTTGCTTATTCCCATCTCCTCCTCCTCCAGGAATGGTCCCAAACTGTGCAGAAGCTGGAGTATTGGGAGCGTTGACCGGGCTCGTAGGAAGTATCCAATCGACCGAAGCTTTGAAATATATCCTGGGGATAGGCGAAAGTCTGGAATCACGATTGCTGATCATCGATGCACTCAGCATGACTTTTAGAGAATTCAAACTGAAGCGAAATCCTAACTGCCCTTTGTGTGGAGATAATCCCACTGTGACTGAACTGATAGACTATGAAATATTCTGCGGTATCACTGAAGATACCCCTGCAATGTCATAATGATAGTATCAGCCTGTAAACTCATATGTTGTCGATGTACCTCTATGTAATGTAAGGGGGAACATAAGACACTCATAAAGCCCTCTTGCTATAACTAAGAGGGCTTTTTTATTGCTCATAATTGTACGAGGACATTACCATGAAAGAAAAACATAATCCCAATGGCTACCAAAAATCAATTTTAGATACGATCGGCTGCACTCCTGTCGTTAAACTCAATAATATAAGCCCTAATCCAGAAGTTGAAATATTCGTTAAATTAGAAGGGCAAAACCCTACTGGCTCGGTAAAAGACCGAATCGCTCTCAAAATGATCACAGAAGCTGAGCAGAGTGGAGAAATATCTAAAAACCGGACTATCCTAGAGCCTACTAGCGGAAACACAGGAATATCTATTGCTTTAGTAGGAAAACTCAAAGGGTACAATGTCACTGTCGTTATGCCAGAAAATGTAAGCGAAGAGCGAACCCAATTATTACAAGCGTATGGCGCCAATATAATCTATTCTGAAGGAGAAAAAGGAAGCAATGGCTCTATCGAGTTAGCTCAGGACATCCTTTCAAAAAACTCTGATGACTACTACATGCCATACCAGTATGGAAATTCATTTAACCCAGGAGCACATTACGAAGGTACCGGCCCAGAAATATTGCATTCTCTTCCCAATGTTGACGTCTTTATAGCAGGCTTAGGGACAGGCGGGACTTTAACTGGTACAGGACGTTATTTAAAAGAACAGAATCCAAATATCAAAGTAATCGCGGTGGCGCCCGAACCCGATGATTTGATATCGGGTTTACGTAGGCTGGAAGACGGCTTCATCCCTCCAATCCTAGATATCAATATTTTAGATGCGAGATTGCTCATCAGTAGTTTTGACGCATTCAAAACTACTAAGGAATTATTAGAAAAAGAAGGAATTTTCTCAGGAATTTCTTGTGGGTCTGTCGTATATGGGGCAATCAAACAAGCTGAACGTATGAAATCAGGCCAAATCGTGTGTTTATTAGCAGACGGTGGATGGAAATACCTAAGCACGAGCCTTTGGACCAAAGACTATCCTCAAATTTTTGAAGAATCCAAAGGGAAAATTTGGTGGTGATTTCCCTGTTTAGTTACTCGTTTGAAACTCCGACTCAGTTGAAACTATATGATAGGAGTGCTAGAATGTATTAAAAGCGGGTTAAACCCGCTTTCTTGCTGATTAACGCACTAAGAAAATAAGAAGATGGGGGAACAGATCAATGAAAAGTGATTTCTTTATAGCACTAACACAATTGGCATCTGAGCGCCATCTCCCTAAAGAACAAGTCCTTGACGCTATAGAAATGGCTCTAGCATCAGCTTTCAAAAAAGATTACCCTGATTCAGCCGACAACATCTCAGTAACACTAGATCCTAATAGTGGTGAAATTAACGTATACGAAATAAAACAAGTAGTTGACACAGTAACTGACCCGACTACAGAAATACAATTAAATGATGCCGTTAAAATAGAACCTGGATTGAGTGTCGGAGATGAACTCAAGACATCGCAACCGTTGTCTCATAATGCCAGCCGAATTGCGGCACAAACAGCTAAGCAAGTGGTGTTGCAACGATTACGAGAAGCCGAACGGGAGCGACTGTACGAAGAATTTTATCAACACAAAGACACCGTTATGTCCGGAGTTGTTGAACAAGTAGAGCCAGGCAAGGCAGTTATCATCGAGCTAGGTCGCGCTCAAGCAGTAATGCCTGGCGATGAACAAGTATATGTAGAACGATATCGGAAAGGACAAAGAACAAAAGTTTTTGTGGTTGATGTAAGAAATTCTGCCAAAGGCCCGGCTATCATAGTGTCAAGGAGTCATCCAGACTTATTAAGAAGACTCTTCGAGATAGAAGTACCTGAAATCAACGGAGGGGTTGTAACCATTCAGGCAGTAGCCCGAGAAGCCGGTTCACGAAGTAAAATAGCCGTTTCTACCACACAAGACGGAATCGACCCTGTTGGATCATGTATAGGAGTACGAGGTAACCGAATACAAAGTATAGTTAATGAACTACAAGGAGAGAAAATAGACGTGGTTCAGTGGGACTCTGATCCTAAAGTATTTATTTCTAGATCTATTAGTCCTTCAGAAGTAGTTCATGTAGAACTTGCTCAAGGAGAATCAACAGCTACTGTAGTGGTGCCTGACAAACAGTTATCTCTTGCAATAGGCAAAGACGGTCAAAATGCAAGACTTGCCGCCCGGCTGACAGGATGGAAGCTGGACATAAAAGGACATGCCGAATGGGAAGTCATCAGAAAAGAAATTGAAGAAGCCCTTGCTCAACAAAAGGCATCTGAACCCGATCCTATAGTAGAAGAATTAGCAGTCGAAGCCGAACCTGCGATTCAAGATCCTGTACCATCTGTTGAAGAAACAACAGTAAATGAAACCGCTGAAGATGCGATAATAATGGCTGAGTCTGAGCCACCAATGTCTAAAGAAGACGAAGACGCTATTTTAGAGGCCCTTATCCTAGAAGAGGAACAAGCTGAAGCAAACGACGAGACCGAAGAAGGATTATCTATAGACGCTCTAGATGAATTTACTATCGAAGATCTAGAAGATATGGAAGCTTTGGAGGATACCGGTTTAGACTTCCCTCAACTAGGCCAAAATGCCGGGCTTATAAGGTTTGCTGAAGACATAGTCGAAGAAGAAGAAAGGTCAGGTAGCTCAAGGCGAAGAGGGTCTGGCCGAGGGAATAACCAAAGAAGGTCCAGAGGACCTGCTCGGTAACCCTACAATTATTCTAATCTGAAACCCTAGGTTGAAGGAGGATTCGATGACTTCCAACTCATCTGAAGCTCGATCTGAAAGTGTAGATAATTCAAAACCAACTGGTAAAACAAGCTCTCGCAGAGCATTATCATTACCAGAAAATATTAGTGTGAAAAATCTAGCAGAATTGATTGATGAAGACCCTGTAGATGTTATAAAGCAACTAATGAGAAACGGCATAATGGCAGGGATGAACCAAGTGATTGACCATCAAGTTGCTAAACTAATCACTAACGCTTATGGGATCCCAGCCAGATATTCTGGAGATTCAAAAACAACAACGCAAAAACTTGGGGCTTCACAATCTGCTGACAAAGACCTTCCAGTACGACCGCCGGTAGTTACAATCCTTGGTCATGTAGACCACGGCAAAACCTCTCTTTTAGACAAGATCAGAGAAACTAATGTGGTAGATAAAGAGCATGGCGGAATAACCCAACATATTGGAGCATACCAAGCAGATTATAATGACGGTAAAATAACATTCCTAGATACACCTGGCCACGCTGCGTTTACTGCTATCCGGTCACGGGGAGTTAGACTAACAGACATAGCGATTCTGGTTGTGGCTGCTGACGATGGCCTGATGCCCCAGACTTTAGAAGCCATCAACCATGCAAAAGCAGCCGAAGTTCCTATACTGGTAGCTATGAACAAAATTGATGTGCAAGGCGCTGACCTAGACAAAATAAAACGTCAGCTCAGCGAACAAGAGTTACTTGTGGAAGATTGGGGAGGAGATGTTATAGCGGTACCAGTGTCGGCCAAAACGGGCGAAGGGATAAATGACCTTTTAGAGAATATCATTCTATTGTCCGAAATATTAGAGCTACGTGCGGACCCCAATGACAATCCATCGGGTGTTGTTATAGAGGCTAGATTAGACAAACAAAAAGGCCCGACCGCCACAATTCTTGTACAGCAAGGAACCCTCAAAGTAGGCGACTATATCTTTGCTGGACACAGTTGGGGGCGAGTACGAGCATTAACCAACCATCTGTCAGAATCTGTAACTGAGGCACTTCCGGGTACTCCAGTAGAAGTACTTGGAATGAACGCTACTCCCGATGCAGGAGCAATTTTAAACGTAGTAGCATCTGAACGAGATGCCCGATCTAAAGTTAGTGAAGCTACTAATTCAAATTCAGCTTCAAAGACGTTGACTCTAAACGAAGTCGTTCAAAAAATTGACTCTGGCGAACTGGTCACCTTGAATTTAGTCGTTAAAGCTGATGTCCAAGGAAGCGTTGAAGCAGTCAGCCAAGCAATCGAAGCACTGGAGTCTGACAACGTACAGATTCAGATAATACACACAGGAAGCGGCTCGGTGAACGAATCAGACATCCTATTAGCCAGCGCATCTGACGCCATCATAGTTGCATTTGCCCTACAAGAAGATCCCAGCGTAGGAAGGATTGCAGAACGCTCTGGAGTAGAGGTTCGCCACTATAATATCATCTACCAATTGCTAGAAGACATGCAGAACGCAGTAGACGGCATGATGGATACTGAAATCAACGATATATATATCGGAAAGGCAGAGGTTCGAGAAATCTTCCCAGGAAAGAAAAATACCGCTATAGGTGGATGCAGAGTGATCGATGGCAAAGTTCTTAAAAACGCCATGGCAAGGATTATCCGGTCAGAAGAAATTATCGGCGACTATCCGGTCTTAAGTATTAGACATTTCCGCGACGAAGTTAACGAAATGGCCACAGGGACAGAATGCGGAATCCAATTAGATGATTTCAATGATTATGTAGAGGGAGACATCCTAGAGATCCATAGAGTACAATAGGCTCCTTAATTCTGGAGGTAACCGACTATGACCAGAAGAATTGAACGAATCAACGAAACTATTCGAGCTGAACTTAGCCAAATATTATTGAAGAATATCAATGATCCTCGGCTTGATTGCATTATAACTATAACAGACGTTAGTGTTTCCCCTGACATGAAAAATGCTCAAGTATACCTGAGTGTTTTAGGCACTAAAGAACAGCAAGATGACGCCCTTGAAGGTATGAAATCAGCAGCTAGCTTCCTCAGACGAAGCCTTAAGAGCCGGATCTTATTACGGAACACCCCTTTCTTAACATTTAAATTAGATAACTCAGCTGAAATTGGGGACAACCTTTCTCGACTCATCTCAGAAGCAAATCAAACTGAGCCGTAATCACGAGTCGGTGCATGCCTGACGGTTTCCTAAACATATATAAACCTAGTGGTATCACATCCATGGATGTGATACGAAACATAAAGACCTGTATAGGCCCAGTCAAAGCTGGGCATTGCGGCACTTTAGATCCTTTGGCAGAAGGAGTTTTGCCAATAGCTCTTGGCAGAGCTTCCAGGCTCGTGGAGTACGTTTTGCATGAATCTAAAGTATATTGGGCACGGATTCAATTAGGACAAACTACCGATACTTTTGATGCCGAGGGCAATATTCTAAACAGCAACCCTACGACACACATCCAGCAAACAACTATCAATGATATTTTGCCCCGATATATTGGTAATATAAACCAAACACCTCCGTTATATAGCGCCCTTAAAAAAGATGGTAAACCGTTATACAAATACGCCCGGTCAGGCCACGACATCAGTGTTCCACAGCGAATGGTTTCAATATTCGATATAACATTCCTCCAATATGAAGAACCTTATTTGGACATACGAATTCACTGTGGAGCCGGAACCTACATTCGATCCCTAGCCAATGACATAGGTCAATCCTTGAAATGTGGGGCTCATCTGAACAAACTAATTAGAGAAGAATCCGGGGGATTCGAATTCAACAACGCGATCCCCTTATCAAATTTAATTACATCCATTCATGATAATCCTTCTGCACTACAGGACTTGTTGATCGCTCTTGACGAACCGATTAAATATATGCCAAAGCTCGCGGTGTCTCACAATACTGCATCCAAACTTCGAAATGGTAAACAAATCCCTTGTACTCCTTTCTCTGGTAATTACACAACATCCACCACATACCGAGCATACGATCCAAACGGACATTTCCTAGCCGTCGTATCTTACCAACCCTCCAAACCATCATGGAAACCACTAAAAGTTTTTAATTGACATTTAGTGCCCTGGACTACTTGCGAATGAGACCCATTCTCGTTTATAATACAAATTACCTTCTGGTGGCACTTGCTTGTGGCGTTGCATGTGAATTGTCATCAGGAGGACCAATAATTTAAGGAGTACGAGTATGGGAGCTGGCCACTCAGACAAAGGGTTAAGAGAACAAATAAAAATTCAAATCGAAGACTACAAAGAAAATGTTTCCAAATTTTTTGATTCAGGTAACAATGCAGCGGGAACCAGAGCCAGAAAAGCGTTACTTGACATGACAAAAACCGGCAAGGAGTTAAGAAAAATGATTCAAGAGATAAAGAATAATCAAAACTAATCTCGAACCGGTATGAGCCGTGTTGTAATATTAATATATACTTGCGGAAGCGGGATCCTTCCCGCGCTTCCGCAATTTTGAACCAGAGAATCTTTATTTATTGTCTTCTGACAGCTAGGGATTGTATCTACTGATGTAATCCTGTATTATTCACTAAGGGAATACCCTATTGGTGTTGTACTGGCATGTATTAATTTAGCGCTAGTAAACAATACACAACAAAAAAATGGAGGTTCTCATGGAAGCATATTGTTTTAAGTGCAGGGAAAAGAAAGAGATTCAAAATCCCACAGCCGTAACCTTAAAGAACGGACGACCTGCGACCCAAGGTACATGCGCTGTTTGCACAACGAAATTGTTTAGAATCGGCAAATCTTCCTAAACTCATTGCTGGGAGCTAGCGTCAATACTGCTATTGACGCTAGTTAACAGTTAAATGTTGCCCAACATCTACGATACTAATCCGTCCCGTATTTGTGTTAATTGCCAGAAACAATTAGGACGGGTCCACTATATTAGTATCAAAAAGCCTAACAAATCAGATCAGCATCCTGAGGTGCATACTAAATGCATGGGCTGCCTGATATTCAACAAACACTTGCTAATCAGAAGTTTCCTAATAGCGTGTGTAGTTGGATGCGTACTAAATCTTGTCAACTACGGTGACCGGGTGAGCCTTCACACTCTAACCACGTCCTCAGTCAAAATCTCACTCAATTACATAGTGCCATTTATTGTATCAATGACTACTTCAATTTTAATTAGTAGAGTCGTGACAAAGACTGATCAAGAATAATTACGTATCACTGACACAACGGTACCCCGAACGCTTATATTATCCGCAGCAACAAAAATCGGAGCCATATTACTATTTGCAGGTTGTAGACGCACTACACCGTTTTCATGGAAATAAATCTTTTTTAACGTTGCTTCTTCCTCTTGAATTAACCAAGCCACAACGGTCTGTCCGTTGCTTGCTGTATTACTGCTTTTAATAATCACCACATCCCCATCATCAATACAAGAATCAATCATGGAAGTTCCTTCAACCCTGAGCCCGTATAAACCTTCTCTAGCAGATATTTCTCCCGATATTTCTATGAATTCCGTATCATATTCATCCATTCCTGCTAAAACATCACCGTACACAGGCAGAGGGTGACCAGCGGCAATCTTTCCCAAAACCGGAACTTTGCCTCCGTTTACCTTCGAAGATCGACCTGTAATATCATTCAGTTCGATTCCTCTGGCCACATCTCGACGCCGATTCACTAAGTTTTTCTTTTCAAGAATTTTCAAGTTGTAATCAACAACTGAAGTTGAACTTATATTGCAAATACGCTGAATATCCCTGACTGTAGGAGGTAGTTCGTTCTCTTTCGAGAACGAACTAATCGCCTCAATTATTTGTTCTTGCCGCTTAGAAAGCTTTACTTCTTCCATAAATACCTACAATTAAAACATTTGTTCTAAACAATGTAACACACCGTCATCTTTAATTAAAGATACTAGCGACAAGTTTTTATTTAATCAGTAGAGTATGCTGCTTCTCCATGATCACCGATATCCAACCCTGCATCTTCTTCAGCTTCTGACGATCTTAGACCTAAACCAGGAATGATATCGAGCACTTTCAATATCACCAATGTAGCCACCAGGGAGTATATTACGGTTGCAATTATCAGGATAATATTATCTATTAATAACGATGAAGATCCTTCTATCACACCTTTAGCCCCTCCGATCGCCTCTGCGGCGAATATCCCAGTACCTAACAGTCCTATAATTCCGCCAATACCGTGCACTGCAAAAACATCCAAAGCATCATCTAAATTAATTTTTGACTTGAAGTAGACTGCATAATAAGTAATTACACCACTAACCAGCCCTAGTATCAAAGCTGCGTCCACGCCTACAAATCCTGATGCCGGGGTTATAGTGGCTAACCCCGCTATTGCACCTGTAGCCGCACCTACTGCACTAACTTTTCCGCCATGCATTAATCCTAGAACAACCCATACCATCATAGCAGTAGCAGCGGACGTATTAGTAACCAAAAAAGCACTTACAGCTTGTCCATTTGCTGCAAGACCTGATCCTGCATTGAATCCGAACCAACCGAACCACAACATAGAAGCTCCAAGAACTACAAATGGAACATTGTTGGGGGATCCTGGATTCCTTCTTTTGCCGACTAATGCCGCTGCTGCAATTGCAGCAACTCCAGCGTTTATGTGAACAACAGCGCCTCCGGCAAAGTCTAACGCTCCTCTATTGGCTAACCAACCATTGCCATCCCAAACCCAATGGGCAATTGGAGCATATACCAATGAGACCCATAGGACTAGGAACACCAAATAAGTTTTAAATTTAAACCTTTCACAAAAAGCACCGGTAATTAATGCAGGAGTTATAATTGCGAACATCATTTGGAAAATCACAAACACTTGATCTTCTGGAGTGTCTATTCCGTTTAGCGCTATATTGTTTAGAGAACCTATAAAGGCATTCCCTCCTTCTCCAAACGCAAGGCTATAACCCCAAAGTACCCAAACCATACTCACTAGTCCTAAACATACAAATGAATACATGATTGTAGATACCAAGTTTTTCCCTTGAACTAATCCTCCATAGAATAGAGCTAAACCGGGAGTCATGAATAATACCAACGCTGAGCACGTTAGCATCCATGCTATCGAACCTGATTCCATAATTCCTCCTCTATGCCTATTTTTGTCAATACGACGACATAGGTTGGGAGGAGTCTATTACACAGATGTTAAATCGATGTTAGAAAAATGTTACGTGTTTGTTACAAGACGTGGGCTACCGGTTGTTGCTATGGGCAGAAAGTTCTTTTGCAAACTTTATTTACTAGCGGATTTAGCAGAGGCTATAAGTCTTGATTTAGATCTAGCAGCTGTGTTCTTATGAACAAGCTTCTTACCCGCCACTTTATCAAGTTGCTTTACAGCTTTATTAACCAATTCGGTGATCTGTTCAGGATCTTCTTGAGATGCTATAGCTTTCTTAGCGGCACTGACTACCGTTCTAGTTTCGCTCATTATACTGTGGTTATGTAGTTGTTTGGTCTTGGATCGTCTGTGTGCCTTTTCAGCCGGCATTCTTATTCACCTATAATGTTTATGGAGTTAGTATACACTATTTTATCTAGGCTGCATATTATACGTCCAGGTTCTTTACTGTCCTCGCATGAGCTTGAATGAAACCTTTTCTGGGCCCCACGGCCTCGCCCATTAAAGTGGTAAATACCTCTACAGATTGCATCACGTCATCAATATTTACTTGCAACATCTGTCGCGTATCAGGATTCATAGTCGTTTCCCAAAGTTGCTCAGGGTTCATTTCACCTAAACCTTTATATCTTTGCGTTTGCAAACCTCGCTTACCTTCAAATTCTTCAAGTACATTATCTTTCTCAGATTCTGTATAGGCATATTTTGAGTCACTTCCTGCTTGGATTTTGTATAACGGAGGCTGTGCTATGTACAAAAACCCGTTTTCTATAAGAGGCAGCATTCTCCGATAGAAAAATGTTAGAATCAAGGTTCTTATGTGTGATCCATCAACATCAGCATCAGTCATTATAATAACTTTATGATATCTGACTTTACCTGAATCAAAGTCTTCTCCTTCTCCTGCTCCGATAGCTGCGATCATAGATCTAATTTCATCATGCCCCAATATTTTGTCAGGTTGTTGGAGGACTCTTTCCACATTTAATATCTTGCCTTTCAAAGGAAGAATCGCTTGGAATTGCCTGTCTCTTCCCATTTTCGCTGATCCACCTGCGGATTCACCTTCCACTATATACAGTTCTGATTTGCCAGGATCTCTTTCCGCACAATCGGCCAACTTACCTGGCAAGGATGACCCATCCAAAGCATTTTTCCTGATTACTAATTCTCGTGCCTTTTTGGCAGCATCTCGAGCTTTTTGGGATGTAAGACATTTATCTATGATCTTTTTCGCATCGGCAGGAGTTTCTTCTAAATATCTAACCAGCCCCTCGCTAACTATCGTATCAACAGCTCCTCTAATTTCAGCGTTTCCTAATTTCGTTTTAGTTTGACCTTCAAATTGAGGATCTGTCAATTTGACACTTACAACCGCTGACAATCCTTCTCTAACATCTTCTCCAATCAAGTTGGGTTGTTCTTCTTTAATAAATCCTTGTTTCCTCGCGTAATCGTTCAATATGCGTGTCAAAGCTAGCCTAAACCCTGTGAGATGAGTGCCTCCTTCTTGCGTGTTGATACAGTTTGCAAAAGAATATACAGATTCTGTATAACCTTGGTTGTATTGAACAGCAACTTCAACCACGGCTTCAGGGACTTCCTTTTGATAATAGAACGGGACTTCATGCAAGTAAGACCTATTCTTATTCATATTTCTTACAAGATTAGCAATACCGCCATCGAAAAAATATGTGCGTTCAATATCTCCTTTCCTAGTTTTTTCGTGCCAGTAACTCGTGAAATGAATCTTCAAACCTTTATTCAAATACCCTATCTCTTTAAAATGGCTAGTCAGTATGTCAAAATCGAAATCCACAACTGGAAATATCTCTGGATCAGGAGTAAATCTTATTGTAGTCCCATGAATATCTGTAGAGCCCGCTGTTTCTAGTTTTCCTGTAGCAATCCCCTGATTGTATTTTTGTGTATATATTTTCCCTTCTCGATGAATTTCTGCTGTAACGTTACAAGATAAGGCATTAACTACGGACGCCCCAACTCCATGCAGCCCGCCGCTAACCTTATACGCCCCTCCGCCGAATTTTCCTCCAGCATGCAATGTAGTCATGACCGTCTCCAAAGCGGACAGCCCTGTCGTTGCGTGCTTGTCTACAGGAATACCACGGCCATTATCGGTTAAACTCACTTCTCCGTCTTCAGATATAGTGATATTAACTGTATCGCAATATCCTGCCATCGCTTCGTCAACACAATTATCAAGAATTTCATATATTAGATGATGAAGACCTCGTTGGTCTGTGCTACCTATATACATCCCTGGCCGGACTCTCACTGCTTCCAGACCTTCTAATACTTGGATATCTTTGGCTGAATAGGACTTGTTCGGTTGTTTCGTACTCATAAACCTTGACTTCGCTGACAAATTTCCAGATCACCACAATACCGGAACAGCTACCCTATTTTATCAAAATAAAATAAGTTCAACCCTACCTGAATGTCACTCTAATCTAGTGTTTATACACCTATACGTTATCCCAGAAAAATTCACCTGATAAAAACGCCTTGATCGCATAATCAACAGGTCTAAATAATGGTTCTGGCAATTCCTCTTTCCGAAACCATCCACATGTCTCAAATTTATCAGGCTCTTGTATTACAGGACATTGATCTTGCTTTAGTTTGCTTACATATTCCACATCAACATAGTGCCTATCATATTCAACAATATTTGACACACACAAAAATGTCATTTGACCCAGCACTAGACCAAATTCTTCCAAAGCCTCTCTTCGTGCGCAATTCTCAAAAGATTCACCAAACTCTAAATGTCCTCCTGTAGAACCCCAAAAACCTTGAGCGTGCGATCCCTTCCTTTTGGACAGGAATATCAAATCGTCTTTAATTAATAATGTGCCTACTCCAATTTTTACGATTTCCACTTTTTATCACCCAAACAAAAACTTAGTGTATTATACTTGGTCCCTTGATATAATAGTTTAGATGCGTACACTTCCTAATCCGTAAACATAGAGCACTTACCAGGTAGGTAATTAATAGTATGAAAAAGAGAATACTTACAGGAATTCGCCCCACAGGCAAATTACATTTAGGCCATTATGTAGGAGCATTAGAAAATTGGATTCAATTACAAGAAACGTACGATTGCTTTTTCCTTATTGCTGACTACCAGGCTCTAGGTGATCACATAGATGAAATGGAAAACATAAAAATCGCTGTCAGGGACGTAGTTCTAGATTGGCTGAGTGTAGGTTTAGATCCAAACAGGTCAACTTTTATAGTTCAAAGTTACGTTCCTGAACACGCCGAACTCGCGATGCTATTGTCAATGTTAACCCCACTTGGCATGCTTGACCGCAACCCTACTTTGAAATCCGAGAGGGAACGGATTTCAAACACTAGTCTATCTGTAGGCTTCTATACATACCCAGTAAGCCAAGTAGCTGACATACTTTTACCAAAAGCAAACCTCGTACCAGTCGGAGAAGATCAGTTGCCTCACATCGAAATGACAAGAGAAATAGCTAGGCGATTCAATAATCGGTATGGCGAAGTATTTCCTGAACCCGATAGTTTAGTGGGTAGAGTTGCTAGACTGATGGGCACAGATGGACAAGCCAAAATGAGTAAAAGTATAGGAAACGTAATATATTTATCAGACGATTCCGAAACCGTTACAAAAAAGATTATGTCTATGTACACAGATCCAACTAGAATTAGAGCAACCGACCCAGGGCATGTCGACGGTAACCCTGTTTTCCAATATCACGACGCTTTTAATAGTGATACTCAAGAAGTGGAGGATCTCAAAGAACGATACACCAAAGGCCAAGTAGGAGATGTTGAGGTTAAGCAAAAACTAATATTAGCTGTAAACGATTTCCTCGAACCTATCAGAGAAACGAGGGCTCAATATGAAACGAATCCATCTTTCGTAGATGAATGTATCGAAAACGGTTCCGCAAAAGGAAGAGAGACCGCGCAACAAACCATGCTTGAAGTAAGAGAAAAAATGGGACTTTATTATGCTTCCAAGTCCTAGGAAGTTTACAACCGTGAAGGGCAATCGTATATGAGCATCCCATCATCTACAACGGGGAAAACCGCAATGGAAGTTGCAATAGAAGCTGCTAACATTTCGGGCAGTTACATACTGAGCAAATTTAACACCGACCTCACCATTTCGTTTAAGGGTCGCACAGATATAGTGACAGACGCGGATACCCAGTCAGAAACTCTAGCCATGTCATTTATACAGAAAGAATACCCAGACCATAACATCTTGTCCGAAGAGTCTGATCCTTTTGACCAGGGCTCTGAGTTTACATGGATCATCGATCCTATAGACGGAACCAAAAATTATGCTTCCGGGATTCCTCATTTTTGTGTAGTGGTAGCGCTTGCAAGAACGGATCGTCAAACGAGGACTTTAGATATTATTACAGGAGTAACATTTGATCCGATCCGGAATGAAATGTTTACCGCAGAGATCGGCTGTGGCTCATACTTAAACGGCGAAAAACTTCATATCTCAGACAAAACACAAGTGATAGATTCAATTTTAGGGTTTGATTTAGGTTACGTAGACGATAAAGCCACTTCAGCACTTGAAATGATCCATAAAGACTTGTGGCCTAATTTGCAAGGATTCCGACTAATGGGCTCATCCGCTTTAGGACTAGCCTATGCTGCAGCAGGCAGGATTGACTTATATTTCCATCATTCATTGTCAGCCTGGGATGTAGCGTCTGGTTTACTATTAGTCAGAGAAGCTGGAGGAGAAATAATAACTAAATCCGGTGATCCCGCCCACTGCTTTAGCGGAAGTATCATTGCATCCAATAGACGCGTGTTAACAGATTTCCAAAAAATAACAAAAGAATCCACATGGACACGTTTATAAAATAAGAAAAGGAAACAAAAAGATCACATATTCATGAACGAACTCCCATTTTTAGCAACACCGTTAATCATTGTGTCTATCGCATATCTATTGGGTTCTATTCCAACAGCATTCTTAGTCAGTAAAAGTAAAGGAATAGACATTTTCGCTGTTGGGACGCAATCTGCTGGTGCATCAAATGTCTTTTCTAACATAGGTAAAACCAAGGCTGCCATTGTAATGTTGATTGACGTGTTAAAAGCAGGAATTGCTGTAGCAATCCCCATACAACTGGGCCAGCCGGATGCTGTTGTACTCGCTGCTGCCTATGCTGCCATCATAGGTCACTGGCATTCAATATTTACTAAATTTCGAGGAGGTGATGGCATGGCCAGCATGATAGGGATCATAACCATGTTAGTCCCTTCGATTGCAGTCATGTCGATGTTGATAGGAACGTTATTCATATTGATATTTAGTCGTTGGCGTAGTAGAACATGCATAGGATTGTTTGTATGTACAGTCGCTATAGTGATACTAGGTAGATCAGGAGTTTATCCCGCAACCACTATAATAGGATTAAGCTTTCTGTCTCTTAGCATAATAATCCATTCATTGTACAAACGAGCTAGAGCTTCAAAACACACTGTACCGCAACGTTCATCCGATCAAATTCCTATGAAATCATAACTTCCGAACAACAAAATTTTCGAAATCACTGTCTTGAACCCCTGTTTCATAGTTTTTCCCGTGTAGTACAATTTTTTATACGAGAAGCGTAAGGAGTACTTCATGCCAGATACAGACACAGGCAATATCCTGATATACACCCACCCTGACTGCGCATTTTCAGCCGCAGCTAAAGCAGACTACCGTAGAAGCAAAATTGCTTATACAGAAATTGATGTCTCACAACAACCCGAACAAATACCCGATTTGGAAAAACTTACCAATGGAGAGCGTATCACCCCAGTAATTGTGGAAAATGGAACAGTCACCATTGGATACAAAGGCGGATATTGAGACTTCTAGGGATTCGGTCCGAATCTCAAAACATCTGTTCTAAAACAGACTTTACAAAACAGAACATCTGTACTATTCTGTATAGTAATTAAAATATTTATAGAGGTTTTCATGCAATCACTAAATGACAATTCTGACAAAACTTCGGCGCTTGACATAGCAATCACCAGTATCGAAAAAGACCATGGTAAAGGTGCCATTATGCGCCTAGGAGACAAAGCGGACAAAGTAGAAACCCATGCAATACCTACCGGATCACTAACGTTGGATTTAGCCCTAGGAGTGGGAGGTCTTCCTAGAGGTAGAGTAACTGAAATTTACGGAGCAGAATCAGCAGGGAAATCAACCCTAGCAGTGCACTTCATGGCAGAAACTCAACGTACAGGCGGTGTAGCAGCATACATAGATGCCGAGCATGCATTTGATCCTACTTATGCAGGCCGATGCGGACTTATCCTCAAAGACTTGCTAATCGCGCAACCTGACAGTGGAGAACAAGCTCTAGACATAACTGAACAATTGGTAAGAAGTGGAGCCGTAGACAGTTTAGTCGTAGACAGTGTCGCAGCTCTAGTGCCTCAAGCAGAAATCGACGGCGAAATAGGAGACACTCATGTTGGATTACAAGCCCGATTGATGTCCCAAGCACTGCGAAAATTGACTAGTACCATCAACAAATCGAATACTGCAGTAGTATTTATAAACCAGCTCCGAGAAAAAGTTGGAGTATATTACGGTAGCCCAGAAGTCACACCAGGAGGGAGGGCTCTCAAATTCTATAGCTCTGTCAGAATCGATTTAAGACGGGCAGAATCTATCAAACAAGGATCTGAAATAATCGGCAATCGGGTCAGAGCACGAGTGGTTAAAAACAAAGTAGCCGCACCATTTAAAGTTGCGGAATTTGATATCATGTTTGGTACAGGCATCAGTAAAACTGGCGACCTCATTGAACTTGGAGTAACCGAGGGTTTGATTAAAAAGTCCGGGGCATTCTACTCGTATCAAGAGACGAAACTTGGACAAGGTAGAGAAGCAGCTAAAAGTTTTTTGAAAGACAATCCCACTGTGATGCAAGAAATAGAAGGATTGCTCCGCACAAAACAGAATGCTGCTGACCAACCAGATGAGCAATCTGCAGATGTAACAAAACTGGCCGATGATTTAAAATTATTGACCAATAACGAATAACCTTTACAACAGTCTAAGCCTCATGATTAATATGGCAACACCTATACCTATAAAATCCCACAAAATCATGGGGCTCAAACCTAACAACAACATCCCTACATAGCTTACAACGATCGCAAACGATCCTAAGGAAAAGACAACTTGGGATCGTTTCCATTTTAGGACCCTACACAATCCCAAAGATACCCCCCATCCGAGTATTAAAGGAATGCTTACTCTTTCTATTTCGATCGGTACCGAATGAGGTACATAAATTGATGCTACCATCCAACATGTGATAATTACTGGTACGCTCAGAATACACAAACCAAGTGCAACCGTTAAACGCGCTTTTGGAATTTCATACAACGGATTCCTCAATAACACAGTGCATGTCTTGCATTTAATACCAATCGAATCATCTCCTACACAATCAACGCAAATATCCTTCTCGCACTTACTACAATTTAAAGTCGCATCTCTTTCTTGGTGTTCATCACAACGCGTCATTTGTTTGAAGCTCTTTCGTCACGATCATAAATCAATCTCACTAAAAGTCTTAAATGATTTCCTTTTTTCAGCGTTGTACCCACCCCATTTCCTACGACACGTTTTAGGGCAATTACCGAGATTATCAAGCTACTCACGAACATTTCATTCGTATCTCCCCAGTAATAGACGAAAAGGAGAGTTATACCAACGAGGGCTATAGGGGCTGAATCTATTTTGAATATTTTCCTAACGATTGGTATACCTAGCACCCACATCCATGCAGAAAAATCTAAAACTAATAATGACGTAAAAAGTATATATATACTTCGCCCTCCCTTAAATTTCGAGAACATTGACCAGGAATTGCCAATAATAACCCATAACATTCCGTATAGTATTAACCACACGGGGATCGAGTCAATGATCTGATAAGCAGCTGCAGTAAATAAGATAAATCTAGGAATAATAATCTTAACAATGAAATCTGTTATCCCTAACATGACGGAAAGGTGCCCCCCTAAATTGTCCTTGATATTATTCAATCCAGGGTTACCATTGCCAATCGCAAAAACATTATCACTTTTTGAGATTTTGACGATTATGTATCCGGTAGGGAACGCCCCAATTATCAAACATACTACCCCAAATAGTACATAGAAAAGCAAAGTTTCCATCCTTTACTTCGCCAGCATTTCTAACTGCTCAACAGTCTCTACAGGAGGACCTACACTTCCTGGCGCCTTTTCCCAAGAATTTCCTAAGCCATGAAAATCGCTACCTCCTGTAGCTATCAGGTCATAAGACGCACTGATTCGTAATAAATGATTGACTGTACCTACATCATAGCCACCATAAAAAGTTTCCAGTCCATCTAACCCTTCGTTCTTCAAAATCCGAATCCATCGCGTCATATTTTTAATTTCAAACGGGTGGGCCAATACAGCTACTCCCCCAGTTGATTTAATTAAAGCTACTGCATCTTGGGGAGTTAGTTTCGGAACTTCCGCATATGCAAGTCCTTGTCGATTAAGATGATTGATGAATGCGTCTTTGGGAGCCTCAAAATAACCTGCTTCAACAAGCGCCAAAGCAATATGAGGGCGTCCAACTGTGCCATCTCCGGCTATTTGTAAAACTCTCTCCCAAGTGATTTCCATACCAAGATCACATAAGTTCTTAATCATCATCTGCGCTCTAGTCTTCCGTCCGTCCCTAAATCCAGTTAAATGTTGCTGGAATTGTCGGTTATGATAATCAATAAAATATCCTAATACATGGATTTCATCATCAGATGTATCAGCACTCAACTCTATACCTGGTATCAATCTCAAGTCTGGATATTTTTCCGTATACTGGAACGCTTCGTCGAGACCATTAGTAGTGTCATGGTCTGTAATGGAAAATAATGTAGCTGAACTCACTGCAACTCGATCTATAAGCTCAGCTACGGATAACCGTCCATCTGAATGAGTAGTATGAAGATGCAAATCCGCTACAGCCACATTACCTCATATCAAAAAATCGTACCCGGACATTAAAACAAGACTACTGGGCATATTCAGTGCTTCTTGTCTCTCGTATAACAGTGACTTTGATTTGCCCCGGATACACTAGTTCGTTCTCAACTTTATTAGCAATGTTTCTGGCCAGGTCAGAAGACATTACATCATCAATGTCTTCTGGTTTTACCAATACGCGTACTTCTCTGCCTGCCTGTATAGCAAACGCTTTATCAACTCCATCGAAACTCGTAGCTGCTGTCTCTAAATCCTGTAGGCGCTGTACATACAGTTCTACAGACTCTTTACGAGCCCCTGGTCGGGCAGCACTTAAAGTATCAGCAGCTGACACCAAGAATGATTCATCAGTATTGTGATGGTCATCATGATGTTCTGCAATAGACATGCATATCCTGGAAGAAACTCCATGTCGTTCAGACAGTTCAGCACCTATCTCTGCATGTGGCCCTTGCACTTCATGAGTTAGAGCTTTACCTATGTCATGTAATAACCCACCTAGTTTAGCTTCTTCGACATTTGCTCCTATTTCAGCAGCCATGATGCCGGACATCAATCCAACTTCTATAGAATGCTTCAACACATTCTCTCCGTAGCTGAAACGGTATTTCAACCTACCTAAATGCCTTATGAGCTCAGGATCCAATCCACTGATACCAACATCAAAAATAGCCTGTTCGCCCGCCTTCCACATAATCTGATCTATATCATCTGTGGCCCTTTGTACAGTTTCCTCAATCCGTGAAGGCTGAATCCTGCCATCTGAAATAAGCTTCTCTAACGCCGTTTTAGCTATCTCTCGCCTCACAGGATCGAAACAGGACACTGTAACCAGTCCAGGAGTATCGTCAATCATGACGTCAACTCCTGTTAACGATTCTAATGTCCTTATATTGCGCCCTTCTCGACCAATAAGCCTACCTTTCATATCGTCACTGGGCAGATGGACGACAGATGTAGTCCCTTCGGACACTACATCTGTTGATAATCTATTGATAGCTAGCGTTAAGACATTCCTAGCAGTTTCATCAGCTTGGGCTTTAAATTCTCTTTCTATACGTATGTTCCGCCTAGCCAAATCATATTTTAAGTCATCTTCTGCTTTAGAAATCACTTGGTTCCGAGCCTCTTCAGATGTTAACGATGCAATGTGTTCAAGCTTGGCCTGAACTTCGTCCTTTATTACCGCAACTTCTTTCTGAGAGGTCTCCAATTCGTCTCGTTCCGAGAGAAGCTCTTCTTCTTTATTCTGCAATTCTGCCGATTTTTGCTCCAGAGATTCTTCTCTCAGAATATTTCGATTCTCTAAGCGATTTAATTCTTGTCGCTGTGATTTGATTTCGTTTTCGCTCTCAGTTCTGATATTTAAAGCGCTCTCTTGAGCCTCTAGAATCAGCTTGCGCTTCTCTTCCTCAGCTTGATTCAGTAAATTAGCTGAGTACTGCCTTGCGTTCTCTACTAACTTACCGTCAGATCGCATCTTCAAATAGAACCAGAGTGAAAAAACAGTTCCGACTATTCCGATTAGTGCTAGGACGGAAAACAGAATTGTTTCTACCACGATAACCTTCCTTATTCCGTCTATTTAATTGTCTTTCCTACTTCCATCCTACCCAACCGTATCTGCAGTGTCAAGTGAATTTACTTACACATAAAGATAGTATCTTCTTGAGCCAAATACTGCATTATCTTATAATTGTGTCCTGATATTGTTAAGTTAGAGGAAGTAATGCCCGAAGATTATTACAAGGTACTTGGGGTTTCAAAAAATGACTCTCAAGAAGACATACGCAAAGCCTTTAGGAAAAAGGCAATGGAGTACCATCCAGATCGTAATAAGTCCAGTGACGCCCCTGAAAAATTCAAAGAAATAAACGAAGCGTATCAGGTCCTTTCAGACTCTCAAAAACGCTCCCAATATGACCGATTCGGTCATGCTGGAGTAGGAGGAGCGAGAGGAGGAGGTTCTCCGTTTGACGGATTCGACACTTTCGGAGGCTTCGGAGATATCTTCGACTCTTTCTTTGGAGGATCGTCTAGAAGAGCTGGTAACCAACCTAGTAGAGGGGAAGATATATATGCATCTATAAATCTGTCCTTTGAAGAAGCGGTGTTTGGTATAGAAAAAACTCTTAACATCTCTAGAATCGAACTTTGCGACACCTGTAACGGTACACGTGCCAAACCCGGTACTTCGCCAGATACTTGCGGTACCTGCAACGGAAGTGGGCAAGTAAGGCGGAGTCAACAGAGTGTTTTTGGACAGTTTACTCAAGTTGTTGGATGCTCTTCCTGTGAAGCCACAGGACAGATAGTCAATTCTCCTTGTGACAAATGTGCGGGGGTAGGGCTCAACCGTGTAAGCAGAAGCACCTCCATAGAAATTCCTAAAGGGATTGAGCACGGGATGCAAGTTCGTCTGACAGGTTGGGGTAACCATGGTAAAAATGGAGGACCAGCGGGGAATTTATATGTGGAGACCATAGTAGAAGATCATCCGGTATTCATACGAAGAAAATTTGATCTTCTATACGAATTGTCTCTTAATATAGCAGAAGCAGCAATTGGGACAGCAATAGATATACCAACACTAGAAGGCCAATCTCATCAGCTTAAAATACCATCAGGGACACAACCAGGTGATATTTTAACCATCAAAAACAAAGGTGTACCTCATCTCAGAGGCAACGGCAGAGGAGACATCAAAGTCATCGCAGATGTCCAAACCCCTGTAAAGCTTTCCAAATACCAGAAAGAACTGCTAAAGGAACTAGACAAAAGCTTTAAAGGCACTTCTAATGAATCGTCTTCTGGGGACAACAAAATAATCAACAAAATTAAAGATGCTTTAGGATAATAATCAAGGAACTAGGTACAATTCTCGCAAAGGAATAACTATGTCTTGGGATCAAATCAGCATAAAAGTACCACATGAATTTGTAGAACCTATCTCGCATGTGTTCGAGCGATACGGACATGGGGTAGGTATACAATCACTAAACCCCGACAGCGCTCAAGTCACAACTTTCCTTCCTTCTGGTTCTCCAGCCCGTCTTGCAAGAATCGAGATAGGTGTAAATCTAGCTAGATCTATTACTGAAATGGGAGAGTTAGAGATATTACCATTAGAGGATGAAACGGACTGGAGAAATGCATGGAAAGAGCATTTCTCAGTGCTGAAAATCACCCAAACCCTGGTTATTAAGCCTTCATGGATAGACTACACACCTAAGGAAACTGAATTAGTTATTGAAATAGACCCAGGCTTTGCTTTCGGAACAGGCTATCATCCAACAACCCACAGCTGTCTAGCATTGTTGGAACAACTCATGATTCTAGGGGCTCAGATACTAGATTTAGGTACGGGATCCGGGATACTATCAATAGCTGCGGCTAAGTTAGGGGCCGCTCATGTAACAGGAGTAGATATAGACCCTATGTGTATCAGGGCGGCTAACCAAAACGCAAAAATATGTAACGTGGCAGCTACCACCAACTTTTATACAGGATCATTACCATCACCTCATATAAGTAGTAACACCTATGATTTCGTAATTGCCAATATTTCCTCGAGAATTGGAATCGAGAAATCAAATGATATTTTTGATGCTTTAAAGCCCGAGGGACTGTTGATACTTTCTGGCATCATAAACAACCAAGCTTCCATCATTATTGAACACTTTGAGCACCTAGGTATCATCGAAAATCAATACTGGAAAGACGACTGGGTTACATTTGCCATACGTAAACCTGTATCGGGAGCTAACGATCATGCGTAGCTTAGAGCCAAATAACATAGAACTCCATTCAGTGATTGGAACAGGAGCGGACTATGAAGTGAGATTGGCTGGTCATCCGGGGGAAGATCCAAGCATTGTGGTAAAACGCCCTAATCCTCATGCTATTTTAAAAAACCTACACGCCTCAACAGAATCCAGAACTAGTAAAATGGTGACTTTCCATGAGACTTTAGGTAATCAAGTGGATGGTCTGACTCAAATTATAGGGCACTTCCAAAACACTCCAGACAATCCAGTTTTGTATAGTGATGAATTAGGATTCGCATACACCGTAGTATGTCAATCAAGAGCGCCAGGAATACCGCTTAACGCGGACGTAAGGGCCCGTATATTAAAGGTACCTACAGGGCTTGGGCAAACCTTATTCTCATTATTCCCGTTAGGGATCGAAGACAAATTCAGTATTCCCAAAAAACTGATGGAAATCCAAACCCAACTTTACAACAATGGCTACTTGCTATTCGATCTGAATCCACAAAACGTCTTCTACTCACCTAACAGCGACAGCATCAATGTTATTGACACAGCCGACCTACATGATCTTAATGCTGACAATGACATAAAAACATCAAACAAATCGCTGGAAGACTACTTTGTAGAACTGATACGCTATTTTGTCGCATCTGAAAATATACCACAACATGAATCTGGGTATTTCACTCCCAGGGGAGATAGACCATATATTAGCATAGATTCAGAACTAGATATCCTTAAGAGAGAATTTGAAGACCTCAACACTCATGATTCAGCCTTGATGATTACAATATTGAACCGCATTTCTTCGAAGACCTATCCAGATATATCAGCGTTCAACAATGATATGCTAGTATATTTTGCCGAAACTGAAAAAAGACTAGAGATCGCTTCCTCAAACCCGGAATTATTAAAGGCTTGGAATGAAGCAAGATCCAGTTTTACTCATGACCATTGGTCTAGATACGACTTTGATACCAACACTGATTCATTACAAAACGGAGATAAAAATGGGGAATAATATAGCTACAAGCCAAAATAATTCTGTGCATGGTGATGACTCCTTGATAACGCTAGCTGTTGATAATACAACAAACATAGATGCTGTTATGGACGGAGTGACAGATCATGGAGGAGCTGAAGCAAGTAACGCTGTCAAAGAACGACTGAAATCTATCCAGCCTTCAACATCTGGAGATATCCAGAACCTACTAACAGAGCTTAATTCAGAGTTTTTCCAAGTGGGAGGAGGTAGATTTTTATTAACTACAGCATCTATTGTTGTGTCAACTCCGTCTCAACTATCTCTAGTAGCAATCGGGGATAGTCCCGTGTATGTAATAAGAGAAGGTGAGTTCGCCCAACTTTCCGGCAGGATCGGAGGGTTACTTAGGCTCACTGCATCCTCTGCTATAGGAGGTCAAGAGTCTCTAACCTTCCAAACTTTTGACGCGACAATAACTGCAGGAGATAAATTATTGATAGTGTCTGATGGTATAAGTGATAATCTTGAATTAGACGAAATCAAGAAATTAATGAGCGACAGTAAAAATCCTCAAGAATTGTGCGAAATACTCGAAAGTACATCAGCTCAAAGAACTGAACGCGGAGGTACCCCTTCATCAATGAGAGGTAGAGTACGAAAAGATGATCGAAGCATAATCGCACGCTTTTTCTGAAACAAATGTTGTTTAAAGATTTTGTATTTGATAACATTCGTTACTCATAATAAAAACAGGAGACTATTTTGGGAAGAATTAAGGTAGCTATTATTGGCGTAGGCAACTGCGCCTCTTCTCTAGTCCAAGGGATATATCAATATCCCGAAACCCCCGACAACGGCAAAGTCGCAGGGATAATGCACAACAAAATTGGAGACTATAAGATCGAAGATATTGAGGTGGTTGCTGCCTTTGACGTAGATCAAAACAAAGTTGGTAAAGATTTATCAGAAGCTATCTTTACTGAACCCAACAACACAATCAAGTTTACAGAAGTGCCAAAAACAGGTGTGAAAGTGCAGATGGGCACCATTTTAGATGGGATAGGCCAATATACCGAACACCTGATCGAACCTTCTAAGTTTGATCCGGTGGACGTCGCACAGGTCCTTAAAGAACGAGAGGTTGATGTAGTAATTAATTACTTGCCAGTAGGTAGTCAATCCGCAACTGAATGGTACACAGAACAAATCCTGCAAGCCAATTGTGCGATGGTTAACTGTATACCAGTTTTCATAGCGAAGAACGAGTACTGGAGTAATCGATTCAAAGAAACTGGAGTGCCTATTGTTGGGGATGACATTAAATCTCAAGTTGGAGCCACCATACTACACAGAGTATTAACTAGACTCTTTGAAGACAGAGGAGTTAGTGTTGATAACACCTACCAACTTAATTTCGGAGGAAATACTGACTTTCTCAATATGTTAGAGCGCGAGCGACTTGTATCAAAAAAGATTTCAAAAACATCCGCTGTAACTTCCCAGATGGACAATGATGTAGATCCCAATACCGTCCATATTGGACCAAGTGATCACGTTCCTTGGTTAAACGACCGTAAATGGGCATACATACGAATGGAAGGGAAACTGTTTGGAGAAGCTCCAATCAATGTTGAAGTGAAACTAGAGGTGTGGGATAGCCCGAACTCAGCCGGAGTAGTAGTAGATGCCATTAGATGTGCGAAATTAGGATTAGACAGAGGGATAGGAGGACCGATTGCAAGTGCTAGTGCATATTTCATGAAGTCTCCCCCCAAGCAATTTACAGATGATGAAGCTCGAATACTCCTAGAAAAGTATATAGAGACACTATAAGGACATTTACAATGGATCACCTATCCATTGCACTAGTATCACCTTACGATTTATCCTTCCCAAGTGGTGTCAATAATCACATCATCAATCTAGCAAAGTTCCTAACAACAAAAGGACACAAAGTCGAATTGATTGGCCCTTCTTCAAAACCATTCCACTTAGAAGATGTCCAGTTCCATTCCCTAGGACCTTCAATTAGTATTCCTATAGCTAACACTAAAACAAGACTTTCCCTCAATCCTTGGGTCCACCATAAAATCAGATCCGTAATGGCTCGCAAATTTGACATTGTACATATACATGAGCCTTTCATGCCGTTAGCCTCGCTATTTACTTTATTATTAAGCCAACATCCCATTATCTGTACATTCCATGCGTACCATGAATACCGAAATCCTTACAAATTACTCCAAGATTTCATGCCTAAAGCCATTGCTAAAATAGACTATGCTATATATGTTTCTGAAGCATCCAAATGCTATGTCGAGAGATGCTTACCCAATTTCTCTGCACCTATGTCAATTATCCCTAATGGCATAGACTTGTCACAATTTGACAGATGCATAGAAACGATATCAAGCAACAAAGCTTTATCACTCGCTTTTATAGGAAGAGATGAACCTCGGAAAGGATTGAAAGTCCTGCTTAAGGCTTTGGAAGATCTCTCATATTTTCATGCCAATCTAACATTGATTGTAGTCGGAATCGAAAATTTGGAGACCTATAAGACTATATTCCCTAATTTGTTTAAAACCTTCACTGTTGAATGTTATGGCTCTATAAATAATGACTTTATACCCAAAATTCTGGCCAAGAGTGACATCCTTTGCGTTCCGTCAACAGGAGGAGAAAGTTTTGGAATCATTTTGCTAGAAGGCCTTGCTAGTAATACTCCTGTGGTTGCGACAAATATCGATGGATATGCAGGCGTACTCGCTCCTCATAACTATCCTTTAGTGAAAATAAATGATTCCAATTCACTTAAAATAGGGTTAGAACAATTATTAGTTAAACCGCTTTTAAGACAAAAACTGGCTGAATTGGGCAATAATATTGTGAGAAAATATTCATGGGAAAATATTGGCAATAATATTGAATCCACTTATTTTAATATCTGTAGGTGAATATGTTTTACAAACTAAATATTAGACCTATGCTCACCCAATTCATAGAAATACCTATTGCTAAAATCATGCACAAATGCGGACTGCAGCCAAATCACATCACCATGGCATCTTTAGTCTTATGTATATTCAGTAGCTACATGATTATCTCAAACAATTTCATAGTTGCAGGGTTGATATTTTTCTTCGGCAGTTGTCTTGATTTATTCGACGGTACTTTATCTAGACTTACCCAAACTTCTAGCGAATTTGGAGCATTACTTGATTCCATTGGGGACAGAGTCGGAGAATCCTTCATCCTTTCGGCTATAATTATTCTACCGATTGTTAACTCAATACCAAATGAATTTTTACTGAATAACCCCATTTCATATTTATCGATAGATAACCAAATCCATATGAGTCTTGTTCCGCTAGGATTAATTGGATTAATAGCCTCGCAATTAGTAAGTTACACGCGAGCTAGAGGAGAAAGTCTCGGTGTCCGAACTGAATCAGGAATAATGAGTAGAGCTGAACGCGTCATACTATTATCCATCGGACTGGTTACAGGGTACATATGGGTATCAACGGCTTTGGTAGCTATTTTTTCAACTATTACACTATTCCAGAGGATCTATTTAATAAGTATAAGAGTCTCGACAGTAGTAAATACTGACACCAGAGAGTAAAATATGTTGATACTAGCGAAAGGATGAGGTCGAAGTGTTTAACGAAATAAACGGTACACAAAATGGAGTCGGATTGAAGATTGGTATAGTAGTATCACGTTTCAATGAATTCATAACCAAACAATTACTTGATGGTGCACTCCAGACATTAACAAGTGCCGGCGTAAAGGACTCAGACATAACTGTTACATGGGTACCCGGAGCATTTGAGTTACCAGTGGTGTCTAAATCTTTAGCCGAAAACACCGACGTAAATGCGGTTATATGTTTGGGCGCAGTAATAAAAGGAGAAACTGACCATTACGACATGGTAGCAGGGAATGCTGCTAGTGGAATTCTAACCACATCTCTTACAACTACTAAACCAATAGTTTTCGGAGTATTAACAACTAATACTTTAGAGCAAGCAATCAATCGATCAGGCGGTAAATCTGGTAACGCCGGCAGGCACGCAGCTGAAGCGGCAATAGAAACAGCAACAGTAATAAACCAAATAAAGAATACATAACATGAAGTTTGGCATCACTGCTCCTAATAATTGGGGGATAGAAGAACCGTCAGAAGTACTTAAAATAGGGAAGTTCTACGAAGATTTGGAGTTTGATTCTTTGTGGACTATGGATCATCTTTTCAATATAGGCTATATTGGCAAAAGATTAAACGATAAGCCTTACTATCACCCATTAGGCACATTATCATGTATAAGTGTACTAACCTCCAAGATCAAACTAGGTACTTCAATCATGGTACTTCCATATCATAATCCAGTTGAATTGGCCAAATATGCAGCAACCCTAGATCAATTTTCGACAGGCCGGCTTATCTTAGGGGTAGGCGTTGGAGCGATGAAAGAGGAATTTGAAGCATTAGGAATCTCACTGTCACAAAGAGCGGTCTTGACTAATGAAAGTATTAATATAATGCGTGAACTATGGGAGAACGAACTACCAACATATAGAAGTCCTAGATGGAACTTTGAAAACGTTACTTTTTCTCCTAAGCCGTATAACAACAGCATTCCTATTTGGGTAGGAGGTGCTAGTCCTGGTGCTATAAAAAGAGCTGCTACTCTTGGTGATGGCTGGCATCCTTCAGGTATAACTCCTGCTGAATTCTATGAAGGTAAATCAAAAATCGAAGAAATCTGCGCCTCTATCAATAGAGATAATACAAAACTTGATTATTCTATACGATTGGACGTCTCTCCCAGTAAAAGTGCGGTCAATCCTAGACATGACCTCTTCTTGAACGGGGAAGATCCATTACAAATCGCAGAAATAGTCCATACTTATCAAGAACAAGGGGTAGACCACGTCATTTTCGCAATAAGTTCTTCCGACATTATCGAAACCAAAAACATTGCTGAAAGAATCTCAAAGACTACTTTCGGTCAATTTTAACACCGGTAGTACGCAGACACTCAGAGGGTGATTTCTTCAACCTCTTTAAGCGAATCAAAATCAAATTCATTTGATGGTGTAAACATAGTCAGCAAACCTAAAGCAATCACAGACGTGACTATTGCTATAGTAAAGCTAGCAAGCAAATTACCAGACGCTAACACATGCCAGACGTTAGTCAGTGATTCTAACTCCCACCATCCCGAAAGATCACTCTTGGGAAAAAACAATCCACCAGATACTAATCCCACTAAGAAGCTTATAAAACAATTTATTCCTGTTATCTTTTTTGAATACAATCCCGTAAAAACAGGTACC